>VOFF01000077.1_pt1 | contig 46000 bp, 68 predicted proteins | sample 5384061 | NCBI WGS metagenome assembly VOFF01 (sample SAMN12384725, study PRJNA508395) | human gut metagenome | isolation source: healthy gut E | host: Homo sapiens | reverse complement strand
TTCAAGGACCCGGTACAGGCGGTCAAAGCCACCGTAGCAGAGATCAAGGCGAACGAAAATGCGGATATGATCGTCTGCGTTTCCCACAGCGGCACATGGGACGACCCCAAAAAGTCTGAGGACGAGCTGCTGGCTAAGGGTGTGCCCGACCTCGACCTTATCCTCAGCGGCCACACCCACAGCCGCATCCGGGAGCCCATCCGGCACGGGGACACCTATGTGGTCTCCTGCGGCGAGTACGGCAAAAAAATCTGGGCAGCCTGTCCATGGCGCAAAAAGCGGACGGCCGCTGGCAGGTGACCGATTACCAGCTGATCCCCATCACTTCCGATATTCCCGCCGATGTGGAAACGCAAGAGGTCATCGACCGCTTTATGGACACAGTGGACGAAGATTATCTGGCGCAGTTCGGCTACACCAAGGATCAGGTTCTGGCAGAAAACGACGTTGTTTTCTCCAACCTGAAGGATCTGGGCAAGGTGCACACCGAGCACAATCTGGGCGATATCATCGCGGACGCCTATGTGTACGCGGTGGAGAATGCCGCCGACTATGACGGCGTGCCGGTAGATCTGGCGGTGGTGCCCAGCGGCACCGTGCGCGACACCTACGCCCGGGGCGATATCACAGTGGAGCAGGCAACTCCTTCTCGCTGGGCATCGGCGCGGACGGCGTGCCGGGTTATCCCCTCATCGAAGTCTACCTCACCGGCAAGGAACTGCGCACCGCCGCCGAGATCGACGCTTCCGTGTCGGATTTCATGACCACCGCGCGGCTGTATTGCAGCGGCCTGAACTTTACCTACAACCCCCCGTCTGCTGCTGCTGAACAAGGTGACAGACGTCTATCTGGTCAAGGACGGGCAGCGCGTGGAGCTGCAGGACGACAAGCTGTACCGCATTGTGGCAGACCTTTACAGCGGGCAGATGCTGAGCGCCGTGACGGATATGTCCTACGGCATTTTTGTCCATCGTGCCGAAATACGCCGACGGCACTCCCATCGAAGATTTTGAGGACGTGATCCTGACCGAAAACGGCAGGGAGCTGAAGGGCTGGGACGCCATTGCGCGGTACATGGCCTCGTTCGAGGACACCGACGGCGACGGCATCGGCAACGTGCCGGACTATTACAGCACCCTGCACGACCGCAAAAGGTAGAGGACAGCCGCAGCCTTTCCGCGCTGCTGAAAAAGCCCAACCGCTTTCCCTTTATCCTCCTTGGCCTGATCCTCACCGTCATTCTGCTGGTGGTGTGCCTTGTGCTGCTGCTCCGTAAGCTGGTGCGCAAGCTCCGCCGCAGAAAAAAAACGTTAAAATAGCACAATGCCGGACAGCCTGCGGGCTGTCCGGCATTGTATTTTCACAATCAGAATCTCCCCTTCTGCAAGCCTTCCAGCACCTCGTACAGGTCGCAGCACTCGGCGGTGTACAGACGGCGCATCTCGTCGTTGGCGGGGGCCATGTCCGGCACCATCACGGTGACAAAGTGCCCAGCGGCACCGGCGCGCACGCCGTTGTAACTGTCCTCCAGCACAAGGGTGCGGTCACGCGCAGTGCCCAGCGCCTCGGCGGCGCGCAGAAAGATCTCCGGGTCGGGCTTGGAGGCCGAGAACTGCTCGCCGGAGACGATCACCTTGAAGTAGTGGGTCAAGCCCCAGCCGTCCAAATGATGCCGGATAGAGGCCATCCGGCTGGAAGAGGCCACCGCCATGGGGATGTGCTGCGCGTCCAGCCATGTCAGAATTTCGTCCAGTCCGGGCTTTTTGGGCGGCGGTGCCTGAAACGCCTTTTCCGCCTGTGCGTGCAGCGCCTCGATGATGGCGTCCGTGTCGCAGTTTTCCCCATAGAAGCGGCGCAGCACCGCCCGCATGGTGTCCCCTGCCGTGCCGCGGGCGGCAACGTCCAGCCCTTCCTTATAAGAAAGCCCAAGGGTGGCAAGTGCAGGCTCCCACAGGGTAGCCCAGACCCGCTCGGTGTCGACCATCAGGCCGTCCATATCAAAAATAACGCCGTCGATCATGGCAGTATCTCCTTCCGTAGAAAAGCGGGGCTGTGCCCCGCAAAAGTGCTCTGTGCCCCTATTGTACCATAGATTTGGCAGTTTGCACACCATTGTGCTCACAATCTGGTGCAACTTTACCGGTGGAAAGATGAAACATTTTTTGATTCCTTGCAAAACCGGCAGGGAATATTATAATAGAAACCAACATTTGTGTCATAAAGCGCCGGAAATCGTGCGCACGCGCATAAAAGGAAAGAGGGAAACTCACTATGTTGGATATCAAGATCACCCGCACGGCTACGCCCAAGGCAAAGCCCACCGATGAGACGAAGCTTGGCTTCGGCAAAAAGTTCTCCGACCACATGTTCGTCATGGATTACACCGAGGGTGAGGGGCTGGCACGATGCCCGCATCGTCCCCTACGGCCCCTTTGAGCTGGACCCGGCTACCGTCGTGTTCCACTATGCTCAGGAGATCTTCGAGGGCATGAAGGCTTACCGGACTGCGGATGGCACCGTCCAGCTGTTCCGCCCGGACTGCAACGCAAAGCGTTTCCAGGATTCTGCCGACCGTCTGTGCATCCCCAAGATCCCTGTGGAGGACTACATCCAGGCTGTGGAGACTCTGGTGGATGTGGACCGCGACTGGGTGCCCCACACCGACGGCGCTTCCCTGTACATCCGTCCCTTCATCTTTGCCAATGATGTGGGTCTGGGCGTGCACGCTTCCAAGCACTATATCTTCTGCATCATCTGCGCACCCTCCGGCGCTTACTACGCCGAGGGCATCAACCCCGTGCGCATCTATGTGGAAGATGAGTATATCCGCGCCGCCCCGGGCCTGACCGGCTTTACCAAGTGCGGCGGCAACTATGCAGCTTCCATCAAGGCCGGCGAGCTGGCCGAGGAGCAGGGCTACGCACAGGTGCTGTGGCTGGACGGCGTTGAGAAGAAGTACGTTGAAGAAGTTGGCAGCATGAACATCATGTTCAAGATCGACGGCAAGGTGTACACCGCCGCTACCGTGGGCACCGTGCTGCCCGGCGTCACCCGCCGCAGCTGCATCGAGCTGCTGAAGGACTGGGGCTATGAGGTCGTTGAGGGCAAGATCGCCATCGCCGACATCATGGCCGCTGCCCGCGAAGGCAAGCTGGAAGAGGTGTTCGGCACCGGTACTGCTGCCGTTGTCTCCCCCGTCAAGGAGCTGGTCTGGAAGGGCGAGCACGCCTACATCGGCGACGGCAAGATCGGCCCTGTCACCCAGAAGCTGTACGACACCATGACCGGTATGCAGTGGGGCAAGCTGCCCGATACCAAGGGCTGGATCGTGCCTGTGGAAAAGAAAATATTGAGCCGCCTGTCACCCTACGGCTTTTAAAGGGACTGCTGCATACCATTTGGGGCAGCAGTCCCTTTTGCATCACCGCAGATGCCGTTTGCCGTCACGGCTCCTCCCGTGAAAAAGGCAATTCTGGAAAATCCGCAGATTTTCCAGAATTGCAAAATTATAAATAATATTTCCGCTGATGATGCGCAAAGCAAAGCGGAGCGCATTCTAAATCGTCCCGCCGCCCCTTTGCGCATAAAGATTGCAATTCCCGCCGCATGGTGCTACACTACCTATAAAGGGCGTGGGCTTGCCGCCTGTGCCCCTTGCAGGAAGATTTGAGAGGAAAGAAGCACCATGATCAAAAAAATGGAGCGTGAGCTACCCGGCCGTCAACGGTACCGAGCAGCGCAGAGTGTACGTTTATCTGCCCACCATGTACGAGGCCGAGCCGGACCGCAGGTTCCCCGTGCTGTATATGTTCGATGGGCAGAACGTGTTTTTCAACGAAGATGCCACCTACGGCAAAAGCTGGGGCGTGGCAGATTATCTGGACTATACCGACACCCCGCTGATCGTGGCGGCCATCGAGTGCAACGCCGGGGCAAACAACGAGCGTCTGGTGGAGTATTCGCCCTACCGGTTCGACGACCCCACCTACGGCCACTTCGACGGCAAGGGTCAGGCCACCATGAGCTGGTACATCCACCGGTTCAAACCCTTCATCGACCGCAACTTCCGCACCCTGCCGGACAGGGCACATACCTTCATCGCCGGCAGCTCCATGGGCGGGCTGATGAGCCTGTACGCTCTGCTGCAATATAACGATACTTACAGCCGCGCCGCGGCACTGTCGCCTTCCATCTGGGTGGCGCCGGATAAGATTTCCGGCCTTGTGGGGCGCGCAAAACTTGCCCCCGGCACGGTGCTGTACATGGACTACGGCTCCCGGGAGATGGGCAACCACGATGGCATCCGCCGGGAATTCTCCAACTTGAGCGGCAAGCTGATGACCCGGGGCATCCACCTGACCAGCCGCATCGTACCCGGCGGCACCCACTGCGAGGCCAGCTGGGAAAAACAGCTGCCCTTCGTGTTCCACACCCTGCTGTATGAGGTGGAGGAATAAAAGAAGGGTGACACCATCACCACACCAAAGGAGGAAACACCATGGAGATGCAGTATTTCAAGGAGTACAGCCCGGAACTGGGACGGGATATGGAGTGCAAGCTTTACGGCCATGCAGGCCGCCCGATGCTGTATATTCCCTGTCAGGACGGCCGATTCTTCGATTTTGAAAACTTCCACATGACCGACACCCTTGCCCCGTGGATCGAGTCCGGGCAGATCATGGTGCTTTCCATCGACACCATGGATCAGGAAACATGGTCGGACGCACAGGGCAACCCCTACTGGCGCATCCGCCGCTATGAGCAGTGGCTGCGCTACATCACCCGCGAGGTCGCTCCGATGCTTCAGCATCTGGCGCAGCAGCGCAACGGCTGGAGCGATCTGCCCGGCATCATCGCCTTCGGGTGCAGTCTGGGCGCCACCCACGCGGTCAACCTTTACCTCCGCCGGCCCGACATGTTCTGCGGCTGTCTGGCCCTCAGCGGCATCTACACCGCCCACTATGGCTTCGGCAATTACATGGACGAGCTGGTGTACATGAACTCGCCCCGTGGACTACATGAAGAACTTCCCGGAGGATCACCCCTATATGCAGCTGTTCCGCAGCCAGAAAGCTGTCATCTGCTGCGGTCAGGGCGACTGGGAACAGCCGGACACCACATGGCTCCTCAAGCGCATCTTCGAGGCAAAGAACATCCCCATCTGGGTAGACCTGTGGGGCCACGATGTGAACCACGACTGGAACTGGTGGTATAAGCAGGTGGCGTACTATATGCCCTACGTTCTGGGCCAGCAGTGACCCATCCTGTGAAAATGGCACAACGGCGCGTCCATGGACGCGCCGTTGTTTCCCAATATTAAAATCTGTCCCGCCCTGCAGGGGCATTGCAATCATAGAGGTAACGGAAAGAGGAATCAACAAATACTATGCAGAACTTTATTTTTATCTCCCCCAACTTCCCCACGAACTACTGGCAGTTCTGCCGGGAGCTGAAAAACAACGGCCTGAACGTGCTGGGCATCGGCGACCAGCCCTACGAGGAGCTGAAGCCGGAGCTGAAGGCAAGCCTGAACGAGTACTACAAGGTGAACAGTCTGGAAAACTACGACGAGGTCTACCGCGCCGTGGCCTTCTTTGCATTCAAGTATGGCCGCATCGACTGGCTGGAGTCCAACAATGAATACTGGCTGGAGCGGGACGCAGCCCTGCGCACCGATTTCCACATCACCAGCGGCTTCCAGACCTCTGATATGCCCCGCATCAAGTACAAGAGCAAGATGAAGGAGTACTATCAGAAGGCCGGTATCGCCACCGCCCGCTACCACATGGTGGATGACCTTGCGGGCTGCAAGGCCTTTGTGGCGCAGGTGGGCTACCCGGTGGTAGTCAAGCCGGACAACGGCGTGGGCGCTTCGGATACCCACCGCCTTTCCAGCGACAAGGAACTGAAAGAATTTCTGGCCTACAAGGAAAAAGAACACCCGGATGTGGCTTACATCATGGAGGAGTTCGTCCGGGCCGAGGTGAACAGCTACGATGCCATCATCGATGCCAACGGCAACCCCATCTTTGAGGCCGGCAACGTCAGCCCCATGTCCATCATGGACATCGTGAACAACGATGACAACTCCATCTACTACATCATCAAGGATCTGCCGGAGGACACCCGCGCTGCGGGCCGTGCCGCCGTCAAGAGCTTTGGGGTGAAGAGCCGCTTTGTCCACTTCGAGTTCTTCCGCATGACCGAGAATCAGGCCAGCATGGGCAAAAAGGGTCAAATCGTGGCGCTGGAAGTCAACATGCGTCCCTGCGGCGGCTTTACCCCGGACATGATCGACTTTGCCCGCTCCACCAACGTGTACAAGATCTGGGCGGACATGATCGCTTTCGGCGGCACCGATATGCCGGTGGGTGAGCACTACTATTGCGCCTTTGCCGGCCGCCGGGACGGCAAGAGCTTTGTTTATAGCCACGAGCAGCTGATGCAGAAGTATCAGGACAACATGCGCATGGTGGACCGCATCCCCGAGGCGCTGTCCGGTGCCATGGGCAACCAGATGTATGTGGCCACCTTCTCCACCCGTGACGAGATGGAAAAGTTCTATTCCGATGTGCTGGCCGTCACCGACGCCACCAACGCCAAGGTGCAGGCTGAGTTGACGAAGGTGCTGGCTTTGGGTGAGCCAGAGGCCGTTTAAAGCCAAAAATTCAAGCCCGGAAAGTCCGCAGACTTTCCGGGCTTGTTCTATTTCATTACACCTTCGCGGCGCCCCGTTCCAGAATACCGTTGAAGCGGGAGAAGAAGGTGATGGTGGTGATGATGGCGGCCAGAATATCGCTGACCGGCTCTGCCAGAAAACACCGAATACCGGGTCCGGCAGCAGGTGCGGCAGGATGAAGATGAGGGGGATCAACAGAATGATCTTGCGCAGGCAGGCCAGCAGCAGGCTGACCTTAGCCTGCCCCAGCGCCATAAAGCTTTGCTGGCAGGCGATCTGGAAGCCCATGGCAAAGATACCGGCCATGTAGATGCGCATGGACCATGTGGTGTAGTCGATCAGCGCCGTATCTGAGGTGAAGATGCCCGCCACAGCCCCCGGCGCCAGCATCATGAGCAGCCAGAACAGGCAGGTGTAGCAGCTGCACAGGGTCAGCTGGAAGCGGAATGCCTCCTTGACGCGGGACTTTTTGCCCGCGCCGAAATTGAAGCTCATCACCGGCTGGCCGCCCTGACACACGCCCTGAATGGGCAGTGTGCACAGCTGGGAGGCGCTGGTGATCACGGTCATGGCACCCACCGCCACGTCGCCGCCGTACCGCGCCAGACTGGAACTGAAGCTGATGGACAGCAGACTCTCAGTGGACATCATCACAAAGGTGGAGACGCCCAGCGCCATCACCGGCAGAATGACCTTCTTTTCCGGGCGCATATAGTCCTTGCGCAGGCGCAGGATGGTCTTTTTGCCGGTGAGGAAGTGCAGGATCCACACCGCGCCCACAGCCTGACTGAGCACGGTGGCAATGGCAGCGCCCCGCACGCCCAGACCCAGACCAAAGATCAGGATGGGGTCGAGAATAATGTTGATGACCGCACCGATGACGGTGGTGAGCATGCTGGTCTTGGCAAAGCCTTGGGTGGTGATGAAGGGATTCATGCCCAGCACCAGCAGCACGAACACCGAGCCGAGAATGTAGATGCGGCTGTAGCTCAACGCATACGGCAGGGTGGCGTCACTGGCACCAAAGAGCCGCAGCAGGGTGGGTGCTCCGGCGTAGAACACCACGGTCAGCACCACCGAGAAGAGCAGCAGCATGGTAAAGCTGTTGGAGATGATCTTCTCCGCCTGCTCCTTGTCGCCCTGTCCCAGCGCAATGGCGGTGCGGGGTGCGCCGCCCGCGCCCACCAGCATGGCGAACGCGTTCAGCAGCATAAGGATGGGGGTGAACAGTCCCACGCCGGTCAGCGCTGCCGCGCCGATACCGGCAATATGTCCGATGTAAATGCGGTCTACGATGCTATACAGCAGGTTCACCACCTGCGCCACCACGGCGGGGATCATCAGCTGCAGCATCAGCTTTTTACGCTGCCGGACCCCATGTCCTGTTTTGCCTGTGCCATGGATGTGATTCTCCTTTTTTTACTTCAAATTTGAACTATCTCTTATATTATACTCAAAACCCGCAAAAAATACCAGTCCCTTTTTGCAAAATTTTCCGTGTTGCGCAAAAGGCACACTTCTCCCCTGTCATAGCACCGGGCTTGCCGCCATGTTCTCTTTGCAGTGCGCTTTTTCCGGGCGGCAGCGGCCTTTGCATCCAAGTTTTCGGCGATATGTCTGTAAAAAAAGCAAGGTTTTTCGTCAGGTTTGTGTCTTGTGCACAGCGGCATTTTTCAGTACAATAAAGAGGCAGAGAAGAAAAATAAGCGCTGCGACCAAAATAGGTCGCCGCGCTGTTTTGTATTTTGCGGCGCAGCTGCGCCCGGTGAAAAAAGGAGTGCTGTACAATGATCAACATGGTCAAGCTTCCCACCAGCAAAAGCGAACTGTTCCTGCGGGTGGCCAAGGGACATTTTGCCACCAGCCACAGCCACATCAACTATTACATCGACGTGACCACCCAAAAGACCCGCCTTTCCGAGGCAAAAGCCGTGGCAAAGGAGCTGGTCAGCGCCTACCAGCACAGCACCATCGTGGATACCGTGCTCTGCTTGGACGGCACACAGGTCATTGGCACCTGCCTTGCCAACGAGCTGACCAAGGACGGCTTTACCAATATGAACGCCCACAAGACCATCTACATCGTCACCCCGGAATACACCTCCGGCAGCCAGATCATTCTGCGGGATAATCTTGCTCCCATGGTCAAGGGCAAGCACGTCCTCATTCTGGCCGCATCCATCACCACCGGCTACACCATTCAGGCAGCCGTGGAAGCCGTAAACTACTACGGCGGCATGGTGGCCGGGCTTTCGGCTATTTTTTTGCCACCACCCACGAGTGCCTCGGCTACCCGGTCACCTCCATCTTCGACCCCACCAGTCTGCCGGATTACGCCAGCTTCGACTCCCGCGACTGCCCCCCTGTGCAAGGCCGGGCAGCACATTGACGCGCTGGTGAACAGCTTCGGCTATTCGGCGCTGTAAATAGAACCAATCTGGAGCTGCCGCACCCAAGCGGCAGCTCCTTTTGTTGTCCCACGGGCGGGATTGTGCTATACTGATACCAGACGAAACTAGAGAACGAGGTATCAAGTCCATGAAAATTCCCGCAAACGGTTTTACCCACGCCGGCAAGTTCCATGCCGATGACGTGTTTGCTACGGCGCTATTGCAAATTCTGCGCCCGGATATCAAGATCACCCGCGGCTTTACCGTACCTGACGATTTTGACGGCATCGTGTACGATATGGGCTTTGGTATGTTCGACCACCATCAGGAGCCGCGGGAGTACCGCGCCAACGGCGTGCCCTACGCGGCCTGTGGTCTGCTGTGGCGGGTGCTGGGCCCCGGTCTTGTAGGCGAGCGGCAGGCGCGGCTCATTGACGAAAACTTCATCCAGCCGCTGGACCTGAACGACAACACCGGCGAGCAGAACAGCCTGTGCGATGCCATTGGCTTTTTTAACCCGGTGTGGGACTCCAAAGAGGATCAGGACACCTGCTTTTTCAAGGCGGTGGCCGTGGCAAAGCAGATCTTGGAGAATCAGATCGACAGCGCCAACGCCGTGAACCGCGCCGACGAAAAAGTACAGCAGGCCTACCGGAACTCCCGCGACGGCATCGTGGTGCTGCCCTGCTATCTGCCGTGGAAAAACGGCCTGTACAAGACCGATGCCCTGTTTGTGGTGTACCCCAGCCAGCGCGGCGGGTGGAGCGCCCAGTGCGTCACCGACCACAAGACCAAAAAGTCCAAGCTGCCCTTCCCCCAGTCGTGGGCGGGGCAGCCGCAGGAGGTCATCGAGCAGAAGAGCGGCATCCCGGGCATCAGCTTCTGCCACGCCAGCCGCTTCCTCATCACCGCCAAGGACAAGGGAGACCGCCCTTGCCGCCTGCCGTCAGGTGCTGAAAAACAATGGACGCCTTGCCTGACGCCGCCTACGTCTACATGGTGCGCTGCACCGGCGGGCAGCTGTACACCGGTTGGACGAACCACCCCGCCGCCCGGCTGAAAGCGCACCAGAGCGGCAAAGGTGCCCGCTACACCCGCGCCCACGGCGCGGTAGGCTTTGCCTATCTGGAGCGCTGCGCGGACAAGCGCGCCGCTTTGCGCCGGGAAGCCGCCCTGAAAAAAAGCTTTCCAAGGCGGAAAAAGAGGTGCTGTGCGCCGCATGGCGCACCGCCGGGTGCCCCGGGGTGGAGAACGATTGAAATGCCCTCCGCGCCTTCCGGGTTGCGGCACCCAGCATCCGCATCGTGCCTTGGGCGGCACTCGCATCCTGCTGGCCGCAGCCCCAACAGCTCCTCCCTGTTTCTGCCGCTGGCAGCGGTCGTCGTTGTTGCAGCGGAAGAATTATTTATAATTTTGGAGTTCTGAAAAGGCTGCGGTTGCGCAGCCTTTTCAGAACCCCTTTTCAATGCAGCAAGGCCGTCCGGCGAATGCCGGACGGCCTTGCTGCACTTATTGGAAAGGATCGATCGGGAGATGGCAATTGTTATTTCGCCAGACCCAGCTTTTTCAGCCGGTTCCATGCGCGGATGACCTGTACCTTGGTCACACGCTTGCCGGGCGTAAAGGCGCCCTCACCCATGTCGGGCAGCAGCCCGGACTCCACAGCCCAGCGGGCTGCCTTGGCGGTGTCGGGCGGGGCGCTCTGGGCAAGGGCGGGCAGCGGCATTGCGGTCAGTGCCATGCTCAGCGCCAGAACCATGCTGATGAGCCGTTTTTGCATAAGATTCTCTCCTTCTCAAGCGCCCTCCAAGCCGGGCGCTTTTGTTGTACCCAGTGTACCACGTTTTGCCCGCTTTGGACGGTTTTGGGCACGAATCGCCCCGCAAATGCGCTGAAACGACCCGGTGCACCACACGCACCCGCAAAAAACAGAAAACCGCCCGGTTTGCGGTTACCGGACGGTTTTCTGCTCTATAGGAATTACGGGAATGGCATATTGAACAGAGCACTGCTCTGTGCCTGTAGTATACCACGAACGGCGGCAAAAATGGAGCAATTCTGCGTGAATGGCCCCTGAAATGCATCGAATCGCCCTGAAAAACCCCAAAAAGCCCTTGCGCACCCTTTTGGGACGCAAAAAGGGACTGCCGCACAGCGCTGTGCAGCAGTCCCTGCGGGGTTATAAGGGGTTAAGGGGCAGCGGTTTTAGCCGCGCTGCTGGTAAGTCTTCCAAGTGCGGATCACTTCCATGCGGCCTACGCGGCTGCCGGGCTTGAAGCTGCCGTCCTGTGCGGACATCAGGCCGGTATCCACGACCCAGCGGATAGCCTGCAGCTCTGCGGCATCTGCTGCCACATCGTTGAACAGTGCAGTGCTCTGGGTAGCGGGCTTGCCTGCGGCGGTCCACAGTGCAACTGCCAGCTGCTGGCGGTTAGCGGGGATGGCCATACCCTCGGGCAGGACGCTCTTCAGGTAGGCCGTGGTGCCTGCGATATAGGCACCCACGCCAATGGCTGCGCCGCCCACAGCGGCTACTGCCACAATGGCTGCACCGCCGCCGTCACTGTCACCGCCGGGTGCGGGGGGTGGGGTCGGGGTTCGGCTTAGGATCAGGAGTGGGATCCGGATCGGGGAGTAGCAGGAACTTCAAACACAGCAGTCAGTTCCACATCATGGTCGGGCATGGTGAAGTATATCTCGTGTGCGGTGCGCTGCTCCTCGGTCAGCTCCAGACCGGTGCAGTTCCAGTTCTTGAACACTCTGGTCTCGGTGTCCTCGTCTGCGGTGGCCTTGAGCTCTGTACCCATGGGCACAGCCTTCAGGTCGGCAACAGCGCTGCCATCCTTCAGGGTAATCTTTGCATAGGAGACAATAAGCTTATAGGTCTCGGGCGCGGGATCGGGCTTAGTAGGAGTAACGAACTCCGCCACCAGATTCACATCATGGTCGGGCATGGTGAAGTACACCACGCGTGCGGTGCGCTGCTCCTCGGTCAGCTCCAGACCGGTGCAGCTCCAGCTCTTGAACACGCTGGTCTCGGTGTCCTCGTCTGCGGTGGCCTTGAGCTCTGTACCCACGGGCACAGCCATCAGGTCGGCAACAGCGCTGCCGTCCTTCAGGGTGACCTTTGCAGGAAACAATAAGCTTATAGTTCTCGGGCGCGGGATCGGGCTTAGTAGGAGTAACGAACTCCGCCACCAGATTCACATCATGGTCGGGCATGGTGAAGTACACCACGCGTGCGGTGCGCTGCTCCTCGGTCAACTCCAGACCGGTGCAGTTCCAGTTCTTGAACACGCTGGTCTCGGTGTCCTCGTCTGCGGTGGCAACGAGCTCTGTGCCCACAGGCACAGCCGTCAGGTCGGCAACAGCGCCGCCGTCCTTCAAAGTGACCTTTGCATCGGTGACCTCGAGTTTATTCGTAGGAGTAACGAACTCCGCCTTCAGGTTCACATCATGGTCGGGCATGGTGAAGTATACCGCGCGTGCGGTGCGCTGCTCCTCGGTCAGCTCCAGACCGGTGCAGTTCCAGTTCTTGAACACGCTGGTCTCGGTGTCCTCGCCTGCGGTAGCCTTGAGCTCTGTGCCCACAGGCACAGCCGTCATGTCGGCAACAGCGCCGCCGTCCTTCAGGGTGACCTTTGCATCGGTGACCTCGAGTTTATTCGTAGGAGTAACGAACTCCGCCACCAGATTCACATCATGGTCGGGCATGGTGAAGTACACCACGCGTGCGGTGCTCTGCTCCTCGGTCAGCTCCAGACCGGTGCAGTTCCAGCTCTTGAACACGCTGGTCTCGGTGTCCTCGTATGCGATAGCCTTGAGCTCTGTGCCCACAGGCACAGCCGTCAGGTCGGCAACAGCGCCGCCGTCCTTCAGGGTGACCTTTGCATCGGTGACCTCGAGTTTATTCGTAGGAGTAACGAACTCCGCCTTCAGGTTCACATCATGGTCGGGCATGGTAAAGTACACCACGCGTGCGGTGCTCTGCTCCTCGGTCAGCTCCAGACCGGTGCAGTTCCAGCTCTTGAACACGCTGGTCTCGGTGTCCTCGTCTGCGGTAGCCTTGAGTTCTGTACCCACGGACACAGCTGTCAGGTCGGCAACAGCGCTGCCATCCTTCAGGGTGACCTGTGCATCGGTGACATCGAGTTTATAGGTCTTGGGAGCGTTCTCGGTGTACTGTGCTTTCAGTGTGACGTTATTTGCGGGCATCGTGAAGGAGATGGTCGCCTTGGTGGTGTCCACGTCAGTGGGCAGACCGGTCACTTTCCAACCGGTGAAGGTGTAACCGTCCTTCTCGTCTGCGGTGAAGCTGAGCTTCTCACCTGCAACGTGCTCGGTAGACTTGTCGTCCACGGTCAGGGTGTACTTCGACTCAGACACAGTATAGGTGTCCACTTCGTACTGGTTGCCAACGTAGTGGTCACTAGAATCCACCACGATGTCAACGCTGTAAGTGCCTGCCTTGGTGGGCTTCGTCACAGACGGGAACGAGCCATCCTCCGGGACATACCGGATAGAATACAGCGGTGCATCGTCAAAATACATCGGGCCTTTATAGGTTGCAGTTTGGGTCTTGGGGTCATATTCAAAGTCGTCGAGCTTCGGTTGATATCGGCGTACCACCTCCGATATCAAGCGAGCCTTCTGTGTACTTGTCGCCCTCTTGCGCTACGATGCGCTGCTTGTAGAGGCCGTACATGTCCGCTCCCGCCGGGTAGGTTTCAAACACCTCGTTGTCGTAGGTGCGCACATAGACGAGGCTCAATTTGCCCACGCCATCCTTGCTGCTTTTTTAACGGTCTGATGTTCGATCGTCCCGAAACGGTAAAGTCGCTCTTGCTCAGGGAAGAGAAGGGCAGCTTTCCGGTGGTGGCCATGTTCACCACAATAGGCTCACCGTCATTCTTGGCGGTCAGGGTCAGGGTCTTGCCATCTGCGGAAAGCTGTGCGCCGTTGTAAGCGCTGACATCCTCGCCGTTGATGTTCGTGACTGCATTGCTGAAGCGGATCTCTGCCTTGACATTACCGATAAGGTAAACCGCGTCTGTTGCTGCGGCATAGTCGTTGAGGCGTTCCACAGTGCCGTCCGTCATCATCAGCTTGCTCTGCTGCTGACCGGCGGCAAGGAATCTGCTTTCAATATAGCCGCAGCTCACCGTATTGGAAATAGCAGCCTTGCTGTCGCTGTCCGTTTTCAGGCTGCCAAGGATCACGGCATTCTGGATGACCGTTTTCTCCGTGGCATAGCTCGGCAGCTGGACATCGTGGAACACACCGCCGGTGACCTCGCTGTTCTGGTTCAGCTGAACCTCAGCGTTGAATGCGCCGCCAGTGATCTTGCCATAAGCGCGGACGACATCCTGGAAAGTGCCGCCTGCGATGGTGCTGTTTTCATCCATGTAGACATCCTTCTGGAAGGTGCCGTCCTGAATGATGGTGTTCTCCGCACCAACAGAGCCCTCTGCCACGATGCCGGTGACAGTCACATTTGCAAAAGTGATCTGCTCCACGGCAATGGCCTTATGGTAGGGGTTGCTGGTAACCGAAGAAAGATCCACCGGGTTGCCGTCCGGGGTGGTGATGTAGAGCGCCGCGCGTGTCCTTCCGTTCTCTTTCATGGTGGCTACTTCCAGCCCAGACCCTCATAGAGGTTAGCCGTCATGCCCTCGCCGCTCATCGGCACACCGGTCACACCGGTCAGGTCGGGCAGACCCTTTTCGGTAATGCGCAGGGGCTTGAGGTCGCTTGGATCGGTGGACTTATTCACAAAGATCTTTGCGCCGTCATTCTTGCCGGTAATGCGCAGCAACCTTGCCGTCGGCAGAGGTGTTGGCGTTGTAGTTTTCGACCGGTGCATCGTTGATGCTCAGTACATCGGTGTTCAGGGTAAGTTCTGCGCTGCCTGCGCCCACCAGATAGATGGTATTGGTGGAAAGAGGCAGAGTTCTGCCGTTCATCGCAGTCACACCGCCGTTACGCACCACCAGTGTGCTGAGCTGCTGTCCTGCGGGCAGCAGCTTCTGGATGCCGTCAGGCAGTTCGCCCAGAACCGTATCCGAAATGGTGTAGGTGTTATTGCCATAGGTATTGAAATTGCAGCTCTGGATCACCGCATTGGCAATAGAGCAAGAGCCATTGCAGAACAGGGAATCAAAGGTGCCGCCGGTGATCTCGACCGCACTGTTCCCATTGATCGAGTTGATGCCCGCGCTGACATTGTGGAAGGTGCCGCCGCTGATCTTACCGCTGGTGATCGTCAGTCGGCCGTTTTCGCCAAACTCACCGCCGGTAATATTAGCATTGGTGATCTCGACATAGCAGTTGATAGGCACATCGCTCAGCGCGCTGAAGTCGAAGTTTGCACCGCCCTGATTCAGGATCTGCAAAGTGCTTTCATTGCTGCTGTCGTTGGGGTAGCAGTTATAACCCCAGCCGTTGCCCATGTAAACACGGTGCAGCTTTGCGTCCGTGTCCAGACTGTCCACATAGGTCACGTCGGTCAGATCGGGCTGACCCTCATTGTTAAAGCGCAGTTCTGTGGCGCCAAGTGCCATAGGAACCAGCTTCATGGGTGCGCCGTTCTGCGCCGGGATCATGTTAAAGCTGGCGGAAAGCGTTTTTCCGTCTGCGCTGATGGAGATCGTGGCAATCGTAGAGTCAAAGTATGTGAAGGCGTAATTTTGGGTACCGGCGGGCAGTGCCATGACACTGCCGCCGGTAGAGGCTACCGCCCATACATCGCAGCCGGTGTCGCTTTCCACTACCAGTTCCAGATCGTTCCCGTTACCGGAATAGTTATACTTCTTGATGATATAGATTTTTGTTTCCTTTTTGTCCGTTCAGGGTGCAGTTCTCCGGCAGCAGCAGCTGGTGTGCCTGCTGCTGTGTGTCGGCGCTCAGACCGGAGATATCGCGGAAAAAAGCCGCCCCGGACATTGCCGCCGTTCTCGGTCAGCTTATCGTAGGTACCACCGTCAATGGTGCCCAAATTCAGTTGCACATCGGCGTAGCTGCCGCCCAGAACGCGGACGCCGTACATATTGTCGGCTTCTATCAAAAAGTGTGCCGGTGACAGTGCCATCCAGCAGATAAACCGTGTGACTATTAGCATTCTTGACGGTCACATTGCAGCTGACCGTGCCGTCCAGAATGTACTCGGTATCTTCACTGCCGGTACCGGTGATGGTCAGCCCGGTAGTTTCGTCATAACTCCAGCCGGTACCGGACGCTGCCTTGGGCAGACCGTTCGTGCCGACCTCGATCTTGACCACCTGATTATTTGTTTCAGAGTTCTTACCAACAGCCTCATGCTCTTCTTCGGAGCTGTAAGTAATGCTGTTGGTTTCTTCCGCCGCTGCGGAAGAAAACCCTGCCCCTGCATCTGCAAATGCGGATACAGGAAGGATGGAGAGCACCATACTGAGTGCCAGTATCATGCTCACGATGCGTTTTTTCATGATATCCTCTCCTTTGTCGGTTGATTTGTCCGGCTATACCCCCAAACGGCACAGCCGGAACGGACAAAAATGCCAAGTTGAGTATAGCACCAAAATTCAAGGAAATAAAGCGCTTTTGCGGGCAGCACCTGCCAAAAAAAAGGTGAAAAATTATGGGCAAAATCACGATACAAACGCCCGCAGGCGTTTCGGAACTGCAAATAAAAAATACTCTTTCCGCTCTTTATGCCCAAAGTGCAACGACGACGACCGCCGCCAGCGGCGGAAACAGGAAGGAGTTGTTGGGGCAGCGGCCAGCAAGACGCACGTGCCGCCCAAGGCACGATGCGGATGCTGGGTGCCGCAACCCGATAGCGGAGGCCATTCAAAAGCGTTTTACTTGCCCGCCAGCAGCACCGCCAGCACGGCTTTCTGGACATGCAGGCGGTTCTCTGCCTCGTCAAAGATCTCGTCCGCGTGCTGCTCGAACAGGGCGGTGGAGATCTCCTCGCCCCGGTGGGCGGGCAGACAGTGCAGCACCAGCGCGTCCGGCTTGGCGTTTTCCAGCAGACGGCCGGTGAGCTGGAAGCCCACAAAATCCCGCAGACGCTGCTCGCTCTCGGCGGTGCCGGGGGCGGTGGTGTTCCACGCGGCGGTGGCCACGATGTCCGCATCCCGCACGCCCTCGGCAGGGTCGGTGGTCAGGTGGAAGGCATTGCCGTATTTGTGGGCAAATATCAGCACATCCGCTGCCGGGCGGTAGCCCGGAGGACAGACGCAGGATACCTGCATCCCCGCCAAAAGGCCGCCCACGATCAAACTGTTTGCCATGTTGCTGCCGTCGCCCACAAAGCAGAGCTTCAGCCCTGCCAGCGTGCCCCGGCGCTCCCGGATGGTCATCAGGTCAGCCAGCACCTGACAGGGGTGTGCGTAGTCGGTCAGGCCGTTGATCACCGGAATGCCGGAAAGCTCGGCCAGCTCCTCCAAGTCCCGCTGGCGGTAGGTGCGCCAGACGGCGCAGTCGTAGTAGCGCCCCAGCACCCGGGCGGTGTCCCGCAAAGGCTCGCCCCCCGCCCGGCCTGCAGCTCGGCGGTGTTCATATAGTTGCCAAGACCACCCATCTGGTACACGCCCACCTCAAAGCTGGTGCGGGTGCGGGTGGACGCTTTGGAAAACAGGAGCGCCACGCTTTTGCCCGCCAGCAGCGGGGCGGTGCGGCCCGCCTTGCAGTCCGCTTTCAGCTGGTCGGCCACATCCAGGATGTGGGTCAGCTCGCCGGGGGAGAGGTCGCTCATTTTCAGCAGATTTTTCATGCCTGCTCCTTCGGAGCCGTCGGCTCCATCTTGCCCAGCACATCGCTCAGGATCTCCAGCGCCATGTCCACTTCGTGCTCGGAGACGGTCAGCGGCGGCAGCAGACGCAGCCGGGTCTTTGCGGTAAGCACCAGCAGGCCCTTTTCGCGGCAGGCGGCCAGCACATCGGCGGCCTGCACATCGTAGAACTCGATGCCCACCATCAGACCGATGCCGGAAATGCTCTTGACATGGGGCAGCTTTGCGATGCCTGCGCGCAGCTGGACGGCGCGCTCGTTGACATTGGCAAGGAAGCTCTGGTCCATGCGGTCCACCACCACGTTGGCACCGGCGCAGACCACCGGGTTGCCGCCAAGGTAGAGCCGTGGGTGCCGGGGCCCATGCCCTCGGCCACCTTTTCATTCATCAGCACTGCGCCGATGGGCAAGCCGCCGCCCAGGCCCTTGGCCAGGGTGACGATGTCCGGCTTGAGGTTGTAGTGCTCGCAGCACAGGAAGGTGCCGGTACGGCCTACGCCGGTCTGCACCTCGTCCACGATGAGCACAAGGTCTTTTTTCGTCGCACAAAGCGCGCACAGCCTGCACATAGTCGGGGTCCAGCGCCATGACGCCGCCCTCGCCCTGGATGAGTTCCAGCATAACGGCGCAGGTGTTGCGGTCCACCAGCTCCTGCAGCGCCTCGATATCCCCCGCCGGGGCGTACAGGAACCCCTCATTGAAGGGGCCGAAATAGTTGTGGAACACCTCCTGCCCGGTGGCGGTCAGGGTGGCGATGGTGCGGCCATGGAAGCTGTTGACCATCGTGATGACGTTGTAGCGGTCCTTGCCGTAATGGTCTACGCTGTACTTGCGGGCGGCCTTGATAGCGCCCTCGTTGGCTTCAGCACCGGGTTGCCGAAGAAAACCTTGCTCATGCCGGTGCGCTTGCACAGCTTTTTGGCAAGCTTGCCGCAGGGTGCAGTGTAGTACAGGTTAGAGGTGTGCTGCAATTTGTGTGCCTGCTGGGACACAGCCTCTGCCCATGCAAGGTCGCAGTAGCCAAGGCTGTTCACCCCGATGCCGCTGGTGAAGTCGAGATACTTCTGTCCCTCCGGGCCTTCGGCGTAGAGGCCGTGGCCTTTTTCCAGGACGATGGGGTTGCGGTTATAGGTGTGCAGGACGTACTCGTTGTCCCGCTTGATGACTTTTTCAGAATCCATAGGTGTACCTCCTGTGAATAGAAGTTCCGCGCATGCGCTGCTCCCCCGGAGGGAGCGTTTTTTCTATTATAATACTGCTTTTTCGCTTGCGCAATCTTTTTATTCGCGGTGGCTGCGGCGGTAAAAGCGGGTACCGGAGCCGCGGTCGGAGAACAGTTCCAGCAGGATGGAGTGCGGCACACGGCCATCAATGATGACTGCTTCGTGCACGCCCTGATAGATAGCATCTGCCATGCCGCCGATCTTGGGGATCATGCCGCCTGCAATGATGCCGGCGGACTTGTAGCCCTCGATCTCGGTCACCTCTACCTCGGGGATGAGGGTGGTCTCGTCCTCCTTGTCCCGCAGCAGGCCCGCAATATCGGTCATGGACACCAGCTTTTCGGCCTTGAGGGCAATGGCGATCTGAGCCGCTGCGGTATCGGCGTTGACGTTGTAGGCCTGGCCCAGGTCATCCATGCCGACGGTTGCGATCACCGGGATGAAGCCGCCGTCCAGCAGGCTTTCGATCAGGGTCGCATCCACATGGACGATCTCGCCCACATGACCCAGCTGCGGGTCCAGCTCGGTGCAGCGGAGCATCTGTCCGTCCATGCCGCACAGACCCACGCCGCGCCCGCGCAGCTTTGCCACAAGGTCCTTGTTTACCTTACCGGCCAGCACCTGCTGCACGATCTCCATGGTGGCATCGTCCGTCACCCGCAGACCGTTTGCAAAGTGGCTTTCCACGCCCACCTTCTTGAGCATCTCATTGATGGCCGGACCGCCGCCGTGCACCAGCACTACCCGCACGCCCAGCAGCGTCAGGGTGACAAGGTCGTTCATCACGGCGTTTTTCAGCGTCTCGTTGATCATGGCGTTGCCGCCGTACTTGATGACCATGGTTCTGCCATGGTACTTTTGGATATAAGGGGTGGCCTCCGAAAAAAGCCGCGCCATTTCTTCGTTTTTCATCTGTTCCGCGCTCCTGTCAGGTTCTGTAATCGCCGTTGATCTTGACGTAATCGTAGGTCAGGTCGCAGCCCCAGGCCTTGGCGCTTGCGTCGCCGGTGCCCATATCCACCTTGACCAGCATATCGTGCTCTGCCAGCACCTTGGCGGCTTCGTCCTCGCTGTACGGGTGGTAGGCGGCGTTCTCGCACACATACACCTCGCCCGCCTTGCTGGAAAGCCAGACGCAGACCTTATCAATGGAGAAATCGCCGGGGGTGTAGCCGATGGCGCACAGGATGCGGCCCCAGTTGGCATCGCGGCCAAAGACCGCCGCCTTGAACAGGTTGGAGCAGACCACACTGCGGCTGACGGCGCGGGCGGTTTTCAGGTCGGGTGCGTGGGTCACTTCGCAGGTGATCAGGTGGGTAGCACCTTCGCCGTCTCCGGCGTGCTCGGCGCACATGTGCTCTGCAATGGCGGTCAGCGCTGCCACAAAAGCGGCGTAATCAGCGTTTTCCTCGCAGATCTCCGGGTTGCCCGCCAGACCGGACGCCATAATAATAAGGGTATCGTTGGTGGAGGTGTCCAGATCCACGCTCATCTGGTTATAGGTGCCGGGCACTACCGTCTTGAGCGCCTTTTCCAGCAGCGCGGGCGAGACGGCGGCGTCCGTGGTGTAGAATGCCAGCATGGTAGCCATATTGGGGGCGATCATGCCGCTGCCCTTGCCGATGGCACCCACGGTGCACACCTTGCCGCCCAGCTCGAACTGGATGGCGTACTCCTTTTTATGGGTGTCGGTGGTCATGATGGCGGTGGCAGCGTCCGTGCTGCCCTGCGCGGTGGCAGCCAGCTTTTCCGCTGCCGCCGGGATGCCCCGGGCAAAGGGGTCGATGACCATGGGCTGACCGATGACGCCGGTGGAGGCGGGCAGAACGTCCTTTTCGTCCATGTTCAGCGCCTTGCCTACCAGTGCACAGCACTCCTCTGCCAGCGCCACGCCGTTGGCGGCGCAGGTGTTGGCGTTGCCGCTGTTTACCACGATGGCCTGTGCATAGCCATCGGCCAGATGGGCGCGGTCCACCTTGATGGGCGCACCGCAGACCTTGTTGGTGGTGTACACGCCCGCAGCAGCGCAGCGCACCTCGGCCTTGATGAGCGCCAGATCGTATTTTTCGCTGTGATTTGCCCGGATGCCGCAATGGACACCGGCGGCGGCAAAGCCCTTGGGCGCGCAGATGCCGCCCGCAACTTCCTTATACTGCATTTTACTTCCCCATCGTTCAGCATACGCCCTCATCAGTCACCTTCGGTGACAGCTTCCCCGGCCGGGGAAGCCTTTTTACTTCTGCCGGGTACGCTGATTCTTTTTTTCATCAGCACCCTCTTATAAAGCCTTCCCCCAGACGGGGAAGGTGTCATTGCGCCAGCAATGACGGATGAGGGTGTATTGTTATTCCAAGCCCTTCGTCTCTTCCAGACCCAGCATCAGGTTCATGCACTGGACAGCGGCACCGGAGGAGCCCTTGCCCAGATTATCAAACAGCGAGACCAGCATCATTTGATCACCTGCGGCGTTCACGGTCAGGTACAGTTCCATGCGGTCGGTGCCCGCCATGGCGTTGGAGTACAGACCGTTTTCCGGCAGCGGCTCGTTCAGGCCGTGCACTTTGACGGTGGCGGCGTCCTTGTAGTAATCCGCAAGGGCGGCAGCCACGGCCTCGGCGGTAGTGCCCGCAAGAGTAAGATCCAGCGGCACCAGCACCTGCATGCCGCAGTAGTAGTCGCACACCACCGGCACGAACATCGGCGTGTGCGCAAGGCCGCTAATCTTCTGCATCTCCGGCAGGTGCTTGTGGCCAAGGCTCAGGCCGTAGCTCTTAGGCGCATCCAGCTTGCTGTGCGCCGGGCGGTCGGGGCTTTCGTAGTCCGCGATCATCTTTTTGCCGCCGCCGGAGTAGCCGGAGATGCCGGTGCAGCTGAAGGGGTAGCTTTGCGGCACCAGCCCCAGCTCCACCAGCGGGCGGGCAATGCTGATAAAGCCGCTGGCATAGCAGCCGGGCACCGCCACGCGGTCGGAGTTCTGGATCTTTTCCTTCTGTCCCTTTAGCTCCGGGAAGCCGTAGTCCCATGCGGCATCGGTGCGGAAGGCGGTGGAGGTGTCCAGCACCTTCACGTCCGGGCGCAGCAGGGGCATGACTTCTTTAGAAGCTGCATCCGGCGGCAGAGGAAGGCAAGGTCGGCAGAATTGATGACCTTTGCCCGCTCGTGCACGTCCTTGCGCCCTTCGGCAGAGATGGACAGCAGCTCGATCTCCGGGCGGGCTGCCAGACGGTCGGCGATGCGCAGGCCGGTGGTGCCGGAAGAGCCATCAATAAATACCTTTACCTTCATGCGTTTTCCTCCTCCCATGCGTCCAGCCGCGCCGTTGCCAGCGTGATCTGCTTTTTTCTACGCTGGCGGCGCTGGGGCCGCCGTAGCTGGTGCGTCCCTCGCAGCAGTGCACAAGGTCGATGGCATCATAGATATCGGCCCCGAACAGCGGGCTGTAACTCTGGAACTGGGTCAGGGTCAGCTCTTCCAGCGTTTTGTCGGCGGCAATGCAGTCCGACACCATGCAGCCGGTCAGCTTGTAGGCATCCCGGAAGGGCATTCCCTTCTTGGTCAGGTAGTCGGCGCAGTCGGTGGCGTTGATAAAGCCCTTTGCGGCGGCGCGGCGCATATTGGCGGGCAGAGTCTTCATGGTGTCCAGCATGGGGGTGATGGTCTTGAGACAGAGTTCCAAGGTATCCACTGCGTCAAAAATGGCTTCCTTGTCCTCCTGCATATCCTTGTTGTAGGCCAGCGGCAAGCCCTTCATCATCACCAGCAGGGTGTTCAGGTCGCCGTACACCCGGCCGGTCTTGCCGCGGATCAGCTCCGTGACATCCGGGTTCTTCTTCTGGGGCATAATGGACGAGCCGGTGGTAAAAAAGCATCATCCAGCTCAATGAACTTGAACTCCCAGCTGCACCACAGGATGATCTCCTCCGAAAGGCGGGACAGGTGCATCATGCAGATGGAGATGGCGCTTGCCAGCTCGATGCAGAAATCACGGTCGGACACGCCGTCCAGACTGTTGGCGCAGGGGGCGGCGAAGCCCAGCTTTTCGGCGGTGAAATCCCGGTCCAGCGGGTAGGTAGTGCCTGCCAGTGCACCCGAGCCCAGCGGGCACTGGCTGTCCATGCGGGCGGTGGCGTCCGCAAAGCGGTCAAGGTCGCGCAGCAGCATGGAAGCGTAGGCCATCAGCGCGTGGCCGAAGGTGATGGGCTGGGCGCGCTGCAGGTGGGTGTAGCCGGGCATGACGGAGGCGGTGTTCTCCGCCGCCTTTTTGCACAGCACCCGCACCAGCTCCACGATGTAGGCCTGCAAAGTTTTGCTGTAATCCCGCAAAGTCAGACGGATATCCAGCGCCACCTGATCGTTGCGGCTGCGGCCGGTGTGCAGCCGCTTGCCCGCATCCCCGATACGGGCGGTCAGGGTCTGCTCCACAAAGGTGTGCACGTCCTCGGCGGCGGGGTCGATGGTCAGCGCACCGCTGGACAGGTCGTCCGCGATGGAAGCCAGACCGCTGAGGATATCCGCACAGTCCTGCTCCGAGATGATGCCCTGCCGTGCCAGCATGGCGGCATGGACGCCGCTGCCCCGCATATCCTGCGCGATCATCCGCTGGTCGAAGCGGATGGAAGAGTTGAAGTCGTTGACGCGGCTGTCCACCGCCTTGGAGAAACGGCCCTTCCAAAGTTGTTCTGCCATAATATAAACTCCTTATAAAAACGGCAAAGCCGCCGCAGGGGAAAACGCTCCTGCGGCGGTGCCGCCGGCAACGATGCCGGTGTGAGAACCCGCGTGTGAAAGTGTGAAAACACACGCAGTCGAAAATGTTGCGATTACTTGACCTCCGGCCAGTTCTTGGACAGCTTTGCGCGCTCCTTGATGGACAGGCCGAACAGGTTGATGAAGCCGGTGGCATCGGACTGGTCGTAATCCTTATCGACGCCGAAGGAAGCGGTCTGCTCATCGTACAGGGTGAACGGAGAGGTCACACCGGCGTTGATCATGTTGCCCTTTGTAGAGCTTCAGCTTCACATCACCGGTCACGGTCTTTTCCAGACTGTCGGCAAAGGCATCCAGTGCCTCGCGCAGCGGGTGAACCACTGGCCGTTGTAGACGATGTCGGCGTACTTCTGTGCCAGCTGTGCCTTGAAGTGAGAGCTCTCCTTGTCCAGAGTGATGGTCTCCAGCACGTCGATGGCCTTGTACAGGATGGCGCCGCCGGGGTCTCGTACACGCCGCGGCTCTTCATGCCCACCAGACGGTTCTCCACGATGTCCAGCAGACCGATGCCGTTTGCGCCGCCCAGCTTATTCAGGTACTCCACCAGCTCCACAGCGCCCATCTCCTTGCCGTCCACGGCGGTGGGGATGCCCTTTTCAAAGTGGATGGTCACATAGGTGGGCACATCGGGTGCCTGCTCGGCGCTGACACCCAGCTCCAGAAAGCCGGGCTTATTGTACTGGGGCTCGCTGGCGGGGTTCTCCAGATCCAGACCCTCGTGGCTCAGATGCCACAGGTTCTTGTCCTTGGAGTAGTTGGTCTCGCGGTTGATCTTCAGGGGGCAGGTAGCCAGCGGGCCGGTGATGGCCGAGGCCAGCGTAGGGGCGATCCAGATACGGGGGTTCTTGATGATATTGCCCATCTGCAGCATACTGGTGCCCAGGCCCTGGCTGACCAGGCCGCCCACCCCGTTCTCCTTGTAACTCATCACGGCAAAGCCCACCATCTGGGCGCAGCAGCCCGCCACGGCGGCACCGCCGGCAAGGCCGGTCAGACCCAGCGCGGCGCAGATGGCGGCAGAGGAGATGGGCAGGGTCAGTGCCACGCCCACGATGACCGACACCAGAATGCCCATGACCAGCGGAGCCTGCTCGGTGGCCCACATAATCAGGGTGCCCACCTGACTTGCGGCTGCGCCGATGGGTGCGGCGATGAGCATGGAAAGCCCGACGCCCGCAAAAATGGTCACCAGCGGGGTGACAAGGATATCGACCTTGGTCTCCTTGCTCACGGCCTTGCCCAGCTCTGCCGCCGCGATGGCAATGATGAGCACAGCCAGCGGGCCGCCTGCACCGCCCAGCGCATTGGCCGAGTAGCCCACGGTGATCAGGCTGAACAGCACCAGCGGCGGGCAGTGCAGCGCCCAGCCAATGGCGCAGGCCATGGCGGGGCCGCTCATGGCCGTAGCGTAGCCGCCCAGATCCACCAGCAGTGCAAGACCGGTCTGTTGACCCACCGTCTTGATGATGGTACCGATCAGCAGACTGGCGAACAGGCCCTGCCAAAAATGCCATTGGCACCCAGCGCTTCAATGAGGTAACGCTGCGGAGTGATGACGATATCCTTCCGCACCAAAAATTCCTTTCGACTTGACATAGACTCTTCCTAACAGATCTTTTACGAACCCCGGCCCATTGCGCGGGGTTGCTGGAAAAATTGCTTTCCGTATCATACCATACACCTGTCAAAGCCCGCTGTGCCGTGTCCCGGAACAAGCAAAAAAACGGAAATTGCCGAAACCGCGCCGGCTGAACCGGAAGAAGCTGCCGCAGCACCGGAAACGCCGGAAACGCCGGCACAGCCCGCTGAGGATACCGCGCTGGAGGAGGAGAACTCCCCTGCCATGCTGCTGGAGGAGACCCCGGAGCTGGCCGCGCAGGACCCGCAGGCTCCGCAGCGGACGCCGCGCCGGCACCGCCCAGAACGACACCACCAGCCAGCACACCCCGGAGGACAGCGTACTGCTGACCCCGGAGCAGATCCAGCAGGCGCTGGATTCCGGCGCGCTGGAAGATGCCGAGGCGCAGTGCATCGACCTGACCGATGAAAACGGCTTTTTCCGGTGGCTGTTCAACTGGCTGTTCGGCAGCAAGGATAAGGAAGAGGAACCGGCTCCGGCCTACTCCGGCTGGCGCACCGAGAACGGCAAGACCTACTACTATGCGCAGGACACCAAAAAAAAGTCACCGGCCTGCGCTCCATTGACGGCAAGCTGTATTATTTCGATGCCAACGGCGTTAAACAGGACAACGTGACCTTTGGCATCGACGTGTCCAAGTATCAGTCCGGGCTGGACTGGAACAAGATCAAAAAGTCCGGCGTGAGCTTCGTTATCATCCGCATCGGCTACCGCGGCTACGGCGCTGCGGGAAACCTGGTCAAGGACCCCATGTTTGAAGAGCACTTCACCAACGCCCGCAACGCGGGCCTGAAGGTGGGCGTGTATTTCTTTACGCAGGCCGTGAACGAGGCCGAAGCACAGGAGGAGGCCGAGGGCTGCAATTGGGTGCTGAACGGCCGCAAGCTGGACTACCCCATTTTCTATGACACCGAGGCTTCCACCGCTCCGGGCGGCACCGGCCGCGCCGATGGTCTGGGCGTTGAGGATCGCACCAAGTGCGCCATCGCCTTCTGCGAGCGGGTAAAGGAGCTGGGCTACAAGCCCGGCGTGTACGCTTCCACCACATGGTACCGCAAGCGGGTGGACTACAACACCCTGCGCAGCCGCTACACCATCTGGAACGCCCACTACGGCGTCTCTTCCAGCCCCATCGGCTGCGATCTGTGGCAGGGCACCGAGAAGGCCCGCATCAATGGCTACAGCGGCGAGCTGGACGCCAACATCAGCTATATCGGATAAAAGAGACTAAACACCCCCGGTCAGGGGCTTGCGCCGCTGACCGGGGGTGTTTTTATCATACTGTCCTGTTTTTCCGCATAAGCTGGTGGCAGAGTATGCAAGCGCAAATGGCGGGGAGGCATGGGGATATGTTTGTGGTCACACTGAGCAAGACGAGCCTGAAAAAACTGGGAGCAGGGGCGGCGTGCTGCGCGCTGGTGGTGTTCAGCGCCATGCTGGGGCGGTACATCAGCACCCGCACGGTGGCGGCGGCTGCCCCGGTGAACCGGATCGAGAGCGCGCAGGACATCCAGACCTGGTTCACGGGCTACGGGCTGGATGTGGACGGCACGTCCATCACGCGTCCATTACGGCGGATAAGGTCAAGATCCCCCGCAAGTGGGACGACAGCTTCTCGGCCTTCAACGGGGTGGTGCAGCAAAGCGGAATGGATCTTACCCGCTACAAAGGGAAAACCGTGGAAAAGTGGACCGCCCTGATCCCCGGCGGCCAGCAACGGCGAGACCAGCCGCTACGGAGTGCTGCTGGTCTACAAAAAGAAGGCCGTGGGGGCGTATCTGCTGGAAAAGCCTTCCGGCACGGTGCTGGGGCTGCAGGACGCTCAGAACGAACTGGCAAAGCAGACTTCCGGCGAGGATTACAGCGGCGACTGGGGCGAGTGAGGATTACGAGCGGCGACCGGGGCAGCGCCAGCAGACCTCCGGCGAACCGGGCAGAGAACCAAGCCGCCCCGCAGCCCCCTACACCGAGCTGCCGCTGGACGCAGAAGGGTATCCCGTGGAATAGGGACGGCATTGTAAAAAACGACCTTTTTTAAGCTCTCCGGCTGCCGACAAACTGCCTAGTTTTTACAAACGATTCGACAAAAATTAGACAAAACACGGATTTTTGTAGCATCCGTATGTTCAAATATAACAAAAAATTCTTGTAAAAATCGGCAATATGAAACGGTGCAAAAAAACGGTACGGGTTTATAATAATAGTATACCGATCCCCGGCAAAATCGGCTGTTCCGGGGGCTGAATGTGCAGCCCGGATCTGCAGAGGGATCAAGTAAGGAGAAAATGATTATGAAGGAATTTCAGTACACTATTAAGGATGCCTGCGGCATCCATGCCCGTCCCGCCGGCCTGCTGGTCAAGGTGGCCAAGGGCTTTGCAAGCACCGCCACCCTCGAGAAGGACGGCAAGAGCTGCGATATGCGCAAGCTGATGGCTCTGATGGGCATGGGCGTCAAGCAGGGCGAGACCGTGACCGTGAAGGTGGAGGGCGACGATGAGGCCGCCGCTGCCGAGGCCATTCAGAAGTTCCTGACCGAGAACGTCTGATCTTTGAATCTGCGGACAAAGCCCTTGCGGGAGACCCTGCGGGGGCTTTTTCGCACTAAATTCTCAACAAAGGAGAGAGAACGATGCAGGTAGGCACCGGCAAAAGCGTGCTCAATGGCATCGCCATTGGCAAGCTGAAGATCTACAAGAAAAAAGATACCGCGATTTCCACCGCCCAGGTCGCGGACACGGCGGCAGAGGAAGCACGCTTTGAAGAGGCCCGGGCCAAGGCCATTGAGCAGCAGACCGCCCTGTATGAAAAGGCACTGGCAGAGGCCGGCGAGGACATCGCCGAGGTGTTCAACATCCACGCCATGATGCTGGATGATGACGACTTTGTGGACGCCATCAAGGAGATCATCAACGGGCAGAAGAAGTGCGCCGAGTACGCCGTCAAGACGGCAGGCAACAATCAGGCTGCGGTGTTCGCTGCCATGGATGACCCGTATCTGCAGGCCCGCAGTGCGGATGTCATCGACATTGCACAGGCCATCCTGGACATCCTGCAGGGGGTGGACAATGCCACCCTGCAGGGCACCGAACCCAGCATTCTGGTAGCCGAGGATCTGGCTCCCTCCGAGACCGTGCGCATGGATAAGAAGCCTGCTGCTGGGCTTCATCACCCGCGAGGGCAGCTCCAACAGCCACACCGCCATTCTGGCACGCAGCATGAACATCCCCGCCCTGATCCAGTGCAAGGACATTCAGGACGACTGGGACGGCAAGATGGCTGTGGTGGACGGCTACAACGCCTGTGTGTATGTGGACCCCACCCCCGATCTGCTCAAGAGCCTGAAAAAGCGCCAGCAGGAAGACCAGAAGAAGCAGGCCCTGCTGCAGGAGCTGAAGGGCAAGCCCAACACCACGCTGGACGGCAAGACCATCAACGTGTTTGCCAACATCGGCGGCATGGGCGATGTGGGCGCTGTACAGCAGAACGACGCCGGCGGCGTGGGTCTGTTCCGCACCGAGTTCGTCTACCTGAACTGCAAGGACTTCCCCACCGAGGACTACCAGTTCGAGGCTTACAAGCAGGTGCTGGAGAGCCTGGCTCCCAAAAAGGTGGTGGTGCGCACCTGTGATATCGGCGCAGACAAGACCGTGGATTATATGAAGCTGGACCACGAGGATAACCCGGCCCTGGGCTACCGTGCCATCCGCATCTGCCTGACCCGGAAGGACTTCTTCAAGACCCAGCTCCGTGCGCTGCTGCGTGCCTCCGCCTACGGCAACATGAGCATCATGTTCCCCATGATCACCAGCCTGCGGGAGCTGCAGGACGCCAAGGCTGTTCTGGAAGAGTGCCGCGCCGAGCTGACCGCCGAGGGCAAGAAGTTCAGCGACAAGATCGAGGTGGGCACCATGATCGAGACCCCCGCCGCCGTGTTCATCGCGGACGAGCTGGCCGCCGAGTGCGACTTCTTCTCCATCGGCACCAACGACCTGACCCAGTACACCTGCGCACTGGACCGCCAGAACGCAAAGCTGGAGCCCTTCTTTGATCACCGTTGAACGCCGCCGTCATGTCCGCTGCATCCACCACCGCCGAGTGGTCAGTGCGCATCCATCCGGTGCTACGGAGCAGGTCTGTGTCCTTTTTCAACAGCTTGTCAAGGGTATCGTGCACCCACGGGATGCGGTAGCGGATGGCCTCGTAGTGCCAGTCGGCATGGGTCGGCTTCAGGTATACGTCCTCGGCGCGGGTCTCCAGCACCCAACCGTTTGCACCGTTTTCCGCCTGCTGGTAGTAAGCCTGCAATCGTGCATCAAAAAAAGGATACCCGGTCGCAGGCGGTGTAGCCGTACCAGCCAAAGCCGCACACCGCCGCCAGCGCCAGCGCTGCCGCAAAGCTGCACAGCATGGTGCGCAGACGGCGGCGGTTCAGGCTGCTGCGGATGTTTTTCAGCGGTGCATCCGGCTGGGGTTCCGGCTGCACCGGCACCGGCTTTTCCATCTGTTCCAGCTCTGCACGGCAGGCGGGGCACTCTGAAAGGTGCTGTTCCACCAGCGCACTGCTGGCGGGGCTGGCAAGCTTTTCGGCGTACAGGGGCAGTAAGTCGCGGATCACGTCACATTCCAGCTTCATGGTCATTTCCTCCTTTGCGGGCTTTCGTGTGCCCTTTCACCCCAATAACGCACAAAGAGGAAAAAACGTTACAAGAAATCTGCAAATTCACCGGACTGCGGTCTTTTCCCGCAGTTTTTTTCGTTCCTTTGAGGAAGAGCCACACCAGCACCCCCAAAAGCAGGCAGATGCCAATGTGCATGGCTGCCATCATATAGTAGCCCTGAAAATCGAACCGCACCGCGCCGGCCATCAGGTAGGGCTGATGTCCCGCTTTGTACAGGGTGACAAAGCAGGAGATGGCGTTGTACAGGCCGTACAGCCCTGCCGCTGCGCACACAATGACCCGCAGCAGCTTGCTTGTGATGAATTTTACGAACATAATTGCAGCTCCGTTCTCTCTCCGTCCTTGTAGCAGTAGATGCCCTGCGCGGGAGAAGTCCTTATTTACCTCCACGCCGTCAAAGGCGCTGAAAGCCTGTTCAATTTTTTTTCGGGCGTGCAGACAAAGCCCCGGATCTTCAACGCAGCATCCTCGCCCACCACCGCGTTCCACAGATGGATCGACCAGTAGCTGCAATTTTTGTCCACCGTCCATTTATCGTGCTGTTCCATGTAGTCCTCAATGACCTTCAGCTGCTCCTCCCCGATATTGGTGCTCAGAGACAGTCTGCCGGTGTAGCGGCCGTAATTGGCGATATAGCACGGTTCCAGATCGAACAGCAGCCCCGAAAGTCCCGACACCGCCCAGACCGAGAAGGTGACCATCCCACCGTCCGGAATGGCACGATCCTTCAGGTAGACCGTGTGCCCGGTGCGGTTGTCCAGCCCGATCCATGTATGCCCGAAACACTTGAGGAAGGGCTTGGATTCGCTCTTGCCGTCAAAGGTGGTGATGGAAAGGATAAGCCCCAGGGTGCGGGCCGTTTTGCCGGGCCTGCACCACAGCCCAAGGGCTGCTGCGCATACCGAGAGCAGCACCGCCCATGCAATGATCCTCTTTTTCAATGCAATTCCTCCTATATGTTACGGCTCAGCCGTTTTCCTTCCAGAACAGCCCGCCGGAGGTCTGGAACAGCAGCCGGGGTTCACACTCTTGCTGCCCAGCTTGAAGTCCATGGTCAGCTCCTCGCCCAGTGCGCCCACAGCCTGCCCCTTTTCCACGGTCTGGCCCTTGCTGACCGAAAGCTCCTGCAAGCCGTACAGATAGCTGCGCAGCCCGCAGCCGTGGTCGATGACCACCGTGTTGCCGGTAAGCGCCAGATTGCCCGCAAACACCACCGTGCCGTTGGCCGCGGCGCGGGGCGCACCGGGGATGGTGTACAGCTTTGTGGAGTTGGAGCGGCTGCCCTGCTGGCCGTTCGTTACTTTAATTTGCCCGTAGTCCACCAAGGTCATGGAGTCCTCGGCCGGGGGCACAAAGCCGCCCTGCCACTGTTTGGCGGTGGCGGCAGCCTCGTACAGCGGCCAGATGGTACTGCGGAACTGGGCGTTGGCGCTGTCCGCAGCTGGCTCCTCGGCCTCTGCCTCCACCGTGCCGAAGTCCTTCGGCAGCACGGTCAGGGTGCGGGTGATGGTCTCGCCGTTCACCGTGATGTTAATTTCGTGCCCGCCGGAGGAGGCGTTATAGGCTGCCGGGATATAGGCGCGCCAGCCCTCGGCGGCGCGCACGCACTGCACGCTGCCAAGGTCGGTCTCCACGGCAGGGACGGCGTCGCCGGTCATGCCGGAGATGCGCACGCCCACGATGCCGCCCTGCTCCACCCGCTCGGCGGAAAGCTCCACCTCCGCACTGGCCTGCAAGGTGAATCGGAAGCTGTACCGGTACCAGCCGGTGGGCTTTGCGGGGCGCTCCAGCCCTAAGTTTTTGCGCAGCTGGCCGGTGCTGCCGCCCTCGAACTGGGTGATGACCCCGCCCTTGGGCACGCGCCACGCGGTCAGCTCGGCCTTATACTCGCCGTTCGCAGGGAAGAGGAAGTTCTGGTACTCCCCCGCGCTGCCCGCAAACAGCACATCCCCCGCCGCATTCTGGATGGTCAGGGCGGTGTAGCAGGTCCACTCCGGCAAAGAAAGTTCCGGGTGGGCGGTGTACAGCACCCCCAGCTTCTGCACCGTGAGGGTGGCGGGGCTGGCGAATACCTTATCCAGCTGACCGCCCAGCAGCGGCACCTGCCAGCAGCAGCCGTTGGCTTCCAGCTCCTGCCCGCCGAACTGTGCCGCACCGTCCGGGCAGCCGCCCTCGGTGGTAAAGGCATAGCTTACCCCCATCACAGCCGCCAGCAGCACCACCACACCCAGCGCCACACTGATGATCCAGAGCAAAAAACGCTTCATGTTCCTTCTCCTTATGTACAAAAAGGGCGCACCAACGCAGTCCGTTCAGACAGACTGCTCCGTGCGCCCCGATGTGCTCATCTTCCCGGTAGTTTCCGGTATTTCAGGGAATTATTCTGCGTCGGTCTCGTCCTCGGCAGCAGCTTCCTCCGGCTCTACGGTTTCTGCGTCACCCTCGCCGAACAGCAGGCGCTCGTATTCGTCCAGTTCCTTCTCGCGGCGGTTCAGGTAAAGAGCCACAGCAGCCAGCGCACCAGCCACAGCAGCCAGAACGGCGATCACAGCGACCAAGCAAGATTTTTTCATAGATTCAGTACACTCCTTTTTTGCAGTTGAAACGTTGTTTCAGCTTGATTTTTCCAGCGGGCGTCCCGCAAAAGGATCTTGATGCAAACGGCGATCAGCGCCGCTTTGTAGCTTTTATTATACCCGCTCCCGCCCAAAATTACAACCGTTGCACCCTAATTTTCACGCCCCGAAGGTGCTGCGGGGCACAGTTTGGGCAGTGTGCCGGTTTTGGCGCAGTGCTTTTCGGCAGAATGCCAAAATCACAGCAGCAGCGGCTTATACGCCCGGAACGCCCCGGGCAGGGCGTAGGTGGTGCGCAGCTGCTCCCGGCTTGCCCAGACATAGCCCGCCGGGGCACTCTGCACCGGAACGTGCAGCTGTACCCCGGACATGAGCCACTCGATGTGGGTAAAGATGTGCTTTGCGGCGGGCAGGGCGGCGGGAGCTGCCGTGCCGGTGTCCAGCCCCAGTGCCGCCAGCCGCGCCAGCACTTCGGCCTGCAAAAGGTGTTCGCTCTCCCACAACAGCGGCTGCCACAGCCCGGCCAGCAGCCCCTTTGCGGGCCGCTGCTGTACCAGAAAGCCCGCCGGGCTTTCCACCAGCGCCAGCGTTACCGGCACAATCTTGCGGGGCTTTGGCTTTGCCTTTTGGGGCAGCTGGGCGGTGGTGCCCGCCGCCCGGGCAAGGCAGACTTCTGCCAGCGGGCACTGCCCGCACAAAGGTGCGCCATTGGGCACGCAGACCAGCGCACCCAGCTCCATCAGCGCCTGATTGTAATCCCCGGCCTTTTCCGGCGGCTGATGCTCCATGACCCGGGCTGTAAAGGCCTTTTTTACCGCCGGTTCTGTAATCACGCCCAGGTCATTATACAGGCGGGAAAAACACCCGCAGCACATTGCCGTCCACGGCGGGCACGGGCAGGCCGAAGCTGATGGACGCAATGGCTCCGGCGGTGTAATCCCCGATGCCGGGCAGGGCCCGCAGGGCGGCATAGTCGGCGGGCAGCTGTCCGCCGTACTGCTCGCAGACGAGCTTTGCGGCCTTTTGCAGGTTGCGCACCCGGCTGTAGTAGCCCAGACCTTCCCACAGCTTGTGCAGCTTTTCCTCCTCGCAGGCGGCAAGCGCGGGGATATCCGGCAGCGCCTCCAGAAAGCGGTAGTAATACGGCAGCACCGCCGACACCCGGGTCTGCTGCAGCATCACCTCGCTGAGCCACACATGGTAGGGGGTGGGGTCCTCCCGGAAGGGCAGGCTGCGGCGGTTTTTGTAAAACCAGTCCAAGAGGGCAGGCGAAATATTTCCACTTGTTTTGTGCTCCTTGTTGAAAAATGAAGAACAAAGAAAGCCGCCGCAGAGGCGGCGGCTTTTTTGATTACAGTATGCGCGCTTATCAGAAGCCGTATGCGGTGCGGGGGAAGGGCAGCACGTCACGGATGTTCTGGATGCCCGTGAGGTACATGATCATGCGCTCGAAGCCCAAGCCGTAGCCTGCGTGCTCCACGCCGCCGAACTTGCGCAGGTTCAGGTACCACTCGTAGTTGGTCTTGTCCATGCCCAGCTCGTCCATGCGGGCCACCAGCTTGCCGTAGTCCTCTTCACGCTGGCTGCCGCCGATCAGCTCGCCGATGCCGGGCACCAGCATATCTGCTGCGGCCACGGTCTTGCCGTCCGGGTTCTGCTTCATGTAGAAGCTCTTGATCTCCTTCGGGTAGTCGGTGACGAACACGGGCTTCTTGAACACCACCTCGGTCAGGTAGCGCTCGTGCTCGGTCTGGATGTCCACGCCACACTCCACGGGGTACTGGAACTTCTTGTTGTTCTTTTTCAGAATTTCGATAGCCTCGGTGTAGCTGATGCGGGCGAACTCGCTGTTTGCCACCAGCTCCAGACGCTCGACAAGGCCCTTGTCGATGAACTGGTTGAAGAAGGCCATTTCATCCGGGCAGTTGTCCAGCACGTAGCGGATGACGTACTTGGTCATGGCCTCGGCGGTGTCCATGTAGCCGTTCAGGTCGCAGAAGGCCATCTCCGGCTCGATCATCCAGAACTCGGCAGCGTGGCGGGTGGTAAAGCTCTTCTCGGCGCGGAAGGTGGGGCCGAAGGTGTACACCTTGCCGAATGCCATAGCCATGGCCTCGGCCTCCAGCTGGCCGGAAACGGTCAGGTTGACCGGCTTCTCAAAGAAGTCCTTGCTATAATCCACAGCGCCGTCCTCGGTCTTGGGCACATTGTCCAGATCCAGCGTGGTCACGCGGAACATCTCACCGGCGCCCTCGCAGTCGGAAGCGGTGATCAGAGTGGGCGTAGACAAAGCCGTTCTCCTGAAAGAACTTGTGGATGGCGTAGGCAGCCACGCTGCGCACGCGGAAGGCGGCGTTGAAGGTGTTGGTGCGGGGGCGCAGGGTGGGCATGGTGCGCAGATACTCCATGCTCATCTTCTTTTTCTGCAGGGGGTACTCGTCGGCGGGGCAGTCGCCCAGGATCTCCACGCTCTCGGCGTTCAGCTCAAAGGGCTGCTTTTGCCTGCGGGGTGAGCACCAGCTTGCCCTTGATGCGCAGGCTGCTGTACAGACCGGTGTGGATGACTTCATCGTAGTTTGCCAGCTTACCGGCTTCCAGCACGACCTGCAGGGTCTTGAAGCAGCCGCCGTCCGACAGGGCGATGAAGCCGATGTTCTTGGAGTCGCGGATGTTCTTTGCCCAGCCGCAGACGGTGATCTCGGTGCCGTCGGCGGGGGTGTTTTTGAACAGCGAAACGATCTCAGTGCGTTCCATAGTAGTTCTCCTTTATACAAAAAAGACAGCTTTTGCCCTGAAAGTTCAGGGCGAACAAGCTGTCTTGTAATGTCCGCGGTGCCACCTGAATTACCGGAAGTGTCCGGTCGCTCACGCGCTCTTTGTTTAAGCGCTGTCCCTGTAACGCAGGACCTGCGGCGCACCTACTTAACGGCAGACACACTGCCGTGTTCAGTTTGCTGCTCCCGGGTGTTCGTTCACGCGGCGCACGGGCGCGGCTCTCAGCTGTGCCGCACTCTCTGGGCCGGACGGCCCGCGCTACTTTTCCCGTTCCTTGCATTTGTTGTTTTAAAATAGCACGTTGGCGGCATTTTGTCAACCTTACGGTGCGGCATCAGGCAAATTTTCGCTTTTTTGCTTGTCAGAACGCCTTTTCTCTGGTAAAATGGAAAAAAGCGGTATTCCGCAAAAACAGATTCTGGAGGAGATCATGAAACACACACACCATATCATCCGTCTGCTGACCCTTGCCGTGGTCAGCTGCGCACTGGCAGCCCTGCTGAGCGGCTGCACCAAGGAGGAATTCATTGCCGGATACAACGAATTTATGTTCGGCGACTGGTTCCCCACCTACGGAGGCACTTCCCAGTCCGGCACATCGTATGATCCCGACCACGTCTACGACCCGCCAAACCCCGAGTGCGATGCCAAGATCTCGTCGCTGATCAGCCAGCTGTACTCGCTGGAATCCTCGGCACGATCTGCAGTGTCCTCCGCAGTGTCCTCCGCAAAGAGCGAATACCACTCTCTGCCCGCCGAGGAGCAGACCTTTGCCAATAAGGTCAGCATCGCCTACAAGCATCTTTCCTCTGTGGAGAGCACCTACGACAGTGCCGTCTCCTCGGTGGTCAGCGAGATGCGCAGCGTGCTGCGGGAGTATAACCAGCCCGAGACCATAGCCGATCAGGCCTGGAGCTACTATCAGTCTGCCAAGAGCAGCATGATCTCCAGCCTTGGCGGCTGATTCAGGGCAATACCGCATAATTCTAAGTGCCGATACGGCGAGTGAGGTGCGGCAGGTGCTAAACCAAAAGCACAGATAATACTTTGTGTATTATCGAGCATTTTGGCAACGCAGATGCCGTGCCGCAGCCGCCGGAGTGGTGCTTAAGCCGTAAGGCGGAATTGTGCGGTGTTGCCTCAGCCTAATAATGTTTCCACGAGGCCCTGTGCTGCCAGATATCCGGCGTACAGGGCCTCATTTAAGTTGTTGCCATGCCCACCGATCTCGATGAGCAGGCTGCCGGTGGTCAGGTCCTGATTGTAGAACCGGTAGCTGAACAGCACCGGCCGGGTAAAACCGGGGTACATTCCCTCCATGCTGCGCTCCCACGCAGCGGCAAAACGCAGGTTCTGCCGCCATGCGGGCAGCTGCACGCTGGTGCCGTTGTCGCACCCGCAGATGATCATCACCTGCGCCGCCTGCCGCCCATCTATGCTGCACACCGGGGCGCAGCGGGTGCCGTTTTCCCGCTCGATGGCGTCCCGGTGGACGTCCAGCACCACCTTGATGCTGGGGTACTGCGCCAGATACTGCTGCACCACCGCCCGGCTGTTGGCATAGCTGCCGGTATAGCTGGGGTAGTCGTTCAGGGTCTCGTCGTGCAGGGTGTAGATGCCCGCCGCGTTGAGGGTATCGGCCACCACCCGGCCCACCGCGCACATGTTGATGCTGCGGTCGGTGCTGCGGGCACCGTCCCCGGGGGTGAACCACAGCCCGGCAGAAAGGCGGTAGTCCTCGGTAGCGTGGGTGTGCATGATGAGCACCTGCGGCGCGGCGCTGTCCTTTTCGATGGCAAAGGGCAGGGGGCTGCGCCGCCTCGGCGGCGATGTCTGCCGCCGTCTGCCGGGTGTTGTTTTTGATGCTGCCCGCGCCGCAGGGGATGTACTTTTCGCCGCTGCCCTGCCCGAATTGCTGCTCCGTCACCGCGCCTGCATCGGCAGGGCGGGCTTCGTCCGGCTGCAAGGCCACAAAATACTGCTCCACTCCAGTCTGTACCGGAGCAGCAGTTTCTTGCTCCGGCGGCACAGACGCAGCCTCCACCGCGCTTTCCGCAGACGATTCTGCTGCCCGGCTCTCCACGGCCTGCTGCCCCAGATGCAGCAAAGTCTGCGCGGCGGGCACCGGCGCTGCCAGAAAGGCCGCCAGCACCAGCGCGGCGCTGCGGGCAAAGATGCACAGCGCTGCAAACAGCACCGCAGCCTGCAAAAAGGGCACTGCCCTGCTCTGCCCCGCAGGCAGACGCCAAGGCTCTCTGCTGCGCATGGCAAGACCTCCTTTCTTCACCCCGTCAGCCAGCAGAGCTGCTGCACGGTAAGGCGGGGCTGCAAGGCGCGGTTGACGCTGCCCGCCAGCAGCGCAGCCCCGTGGGCGATGACGCTGTCCAGCTCCCGGGGCGTCACCACAAGGTCTGCCCCCTCCTGCGCCTGCATCAAGGTGGGGGATGCCCGCCGCCACCACCGGCACGCCTAAGGTGTCCCGGGTCAGGTGGCGGGTGTGGTCGGCCTGCGCCGGGTAAAGTCCTGCGTCCGAAAACTGCACCGTGCGCCCCAGCCGCTGCCCCTCGGCGGAGCAGAGACTGTCCACGCAGACCACCGCCGCCGGGCGCAGCTGCCCCACCAGCGCCGCCGCCAGCTGCTGCAGGGAAAGCCCGGTGGCTGCCGCCACCCCGGGCGCAACGGCTGCTACCGGGCGCAACCCCGCACCGGCGGGGCAGTGCCCGCGCCCATGGTGACAAGGATGCGCTGCACCGTGCGCGGGCCAAGGGCATCGGCGGTAATGCGGCGGTTGCCCACCCCCAGCACCAGCACCGGCCCTTCCGGCGGCAAAAGGGCCCGCAGCTCCCGGGCGCACACCTCGATGACGGCGGCGTCCCGCTCGTCCAGCACGCTGACGCTGGGCATTTCCAGCGTGACATACCTGCCCCGAGGGCGGCTGAGCCCTTCGCGGGCAATTTCTACCCGGGTCACCGTGACCCCGCCGTGGCGGGCGGTGGCAGCCGCACCCCTGCGGGCAGCGGTTGCGCCGCTGCTGAAAACAGCTCGTCAGCCATATCCGTAGTACGCATTTTCCACACTCTCCGTTCCTTTTTGGGGCAAAAGCCCGCTTTCTTGCCGGAAAGTATGGGAAAAATAAAACTTTTCCAAACAAAAATCAAAAAAACGCTTGCGCTGGTACGCGAAATATGGTATCATAGGGTGCGCTGTTATAGGTAGCCAAGGAGGTGGAACGAATGCCTAACATCAAATCTCAGAAGGACCGCGTCGTGCAGGCTGCTGCAGAGCAGGCTCACAACAAGGCCATTAAGACCAACCTGAAAACAGTCGTCAAGAAGGCAGACGCTGCCATCGATGCGAATGCCGCTGACAAGGACGCAACCGTCCTGGCTGCTGTTTCCGCGATCGACAAGGCTCGCGCTAAGGGTGTCATCAAGAAGAACACCGCCAGCCGCAAGATCAGCCGTATGGCAAAGCGTGCTAACAAGAACGCTTGATCGCGCAGTTTGATTGACGAACAAAACCTCTGTGCCGGGTAACCGGCACAGGGGTTTTTGTTTTTTTCGCTGTTATGTCCCGCACAGTGCGGCAAGGCTCTGCCGCTGTACCGGTTCCAGCAGCTGCTCCGGCGGCAGGGGCTGCGGCGGCAACGCCATCCACCACACCGCCCACGCGGCGGGTACGACTGCCGCCAGCGAAAGCCCCGGGTACAAAAGCGCCGGCTCGTGCAGCCACGGGCTGCCCGGCGGCAGCACCAGCGCCGTGCACAGGCACAGCGCCGCCCACAGCTCCCACAATACGGTCTGTCCGCTGCGTTTCATGCGCCTCACCTCCGTTTTGCCCCCAGTTTACCAGCCGCCGGGCGCAAAATGTGGCGAAGCAGCGCGGACAAAACATCAGTTCTGGTCGTGGCTTTTGCCCACAAGGCTGCACACCACGCCGCAGACAAGACTTGCGGTGATGCCCGCAGAAGCAGCGGTCAGCCCGCCGGTCAGGATGCCGATGGCACCCTTTTCCGCCACGGCGGTGCGCACTCCCTTTGCCAGCAGATGCCCGAAGCCCAGCAGGGGCACGCTTGCCCCCGCACCGGCAAACTCTGCCAGCGGCGCATACAGCCCCACCGCCGAAAGTACCACTCCCGCCACCACATAGCCGGTGAGGATGCGGGCAGGGGGCAGCTTTGTCAGGTCGATGAGCAGCTGCCCCACCGCGCAGAGGACACCGCCCACTAAAAATGCCCACAGATAGTTCATTTCAGTTCTCCTTTTCCGGCGCGGTCAGCTCTACCAAGTGCGCCACCGCCGGGATGCTCTCCTTCTGCAAAAAGGTAGTCTGACTCATCAGTGCCCCAGTGGCGATGAACAGGTCGCCGGTGTAGATGCAGTCGAAATCCCGCAGTTCTGCATGGGTATCAGCAAGATACTGCAATAGCGTGGCTGCTGCTGCCGGTGCCATGGCTGCACCCATGTTGTTGATATCCTTGATGTTATAGTCCTGCACCCGCCCAAGGGTTGCGGCGGCAATGCCCACCCCCTGCCCTGCCGGGCGCAGCAGGCAGCACCCGGCGGCGGTGGCCGTCCACTGCGCGGTAGGCGTGCGCACCGCGCCGTAGCTCAGCGGGGTGCGGAACTGACGCTCTGCCGCGCAGAAATGGCTGGAGGTCATGGCCAGCAGGTTCTGCGCCGCCCCGCTGCTGCACAGCGCCGCGCCCAGCGCCAGCGCCTCGGCCATGGTGCTGCACGCCCCGAACAGCCCCCGCAAAGGGCACGCCCAGCTCCCGCAGCGCGTAGCCGGAGGCGGTGCACTGCGCCTGCAAGTCCCCCTGCCAGCGCAAGATCCACCCGCTCGGCAGGCAGAGCCGCCTTTTGCAGGCAGAGCCGTGCCGCCCGCAGCTGCAATTGCTTTTCGGCGGCTTCCCAGCTGCGCTGTCCCAGCCGGTTGTCGGTGGTCAGTTCGTCAAAGCCCGCCGCCAGCGGGCCATCGCTCTCTTTTTTGCCGCCCACCGCTGCCTGTGCGGCGATGACCGGCGGGGTATGGAACAACAGGGTATCGCCCCGGCGCTCTGTCATAAAATTTTCTCCTTTTTTCTACAAAAAATGCCCCGGCACGTGCTATACTGGTGCTGCGGCGCTGCAATATCCGGCGGGGCTGTTCCGTATTATAAAGCAGAGGCCCCCAGCAGCCAGAGCACCGCGCCGTACACCACCGCCGCCAGCGTGCCGTACACGATGACCGGCCCGGCGATGAGGAACATCTTGGCTCCCGTGCCCGGCACCCGTCCCTCGGTCTTGAACTCAATGGCCGCACTGACCACCGCGTTGGCAAAGCCGGTGATGGGCACCAGCGACCCCGCCCCGGCCTTTGCCGCCAGCTTCTGGTACCAGCCCAGCGTGGTCAGCACCGCCGAGAGCAAGATCAAAGTGCAGCTGGTCAGGGTGCCCGCCGCTTCGGTGTCCGCGCCCTGCCGTAGAAACAGCTGCCGCAGCCCTTCGCCCAGCAGGCAGATGCCGCCGCCCACGCAGAACGCCCACAGACAGTCTGCCAAAAGCGGCGAGTGCGGCCCCGCCTTCTGCACCCGCCGTGCGTATTCCTGCGCTGTCATCTTCATCTTCCCGCGCCCCCTTTTGCGGATAGTCTGCCCGGGGCGGCGGGTGCTTATCCTTTTTGTGAAAGAAGGTAGGTTCTATGCGTTCTTCCCATCACCATAAACATCACGCCCGCCGTCTGCTCTGCCTGACGGCGCTGGCCTGCTTTTGTGGCAGGCGGCACTGCCTACGCCTGCACCCGCAAGGCTGCGGTACCGCAGCTGCCCGAGCTGCCTGCCGAGAGCCTTGCGCAGCCCGCCGAGAACGGCACGCAGCAGAGCCTCCTTACCGCCGCACAGGCGCAGGCGCTGCTGGACGACCCCCGCATGATCCTTGTCAACCGCACCCACAAGATGCCGGAGGACTACCCTGTCGAGACCAAGGAATGCGGCTCGGCTACCGCCATCAACAAAACCTTGCAGACCGAAGCCGCCGAGGCCTTTCTCTCCATGCAGGCTGCCGCTGCGAAGGACGGTGTGGACATCCGGATGCAGAGCGGCTACCGCAGCGTCAGCTACCAGAAAAAAAGCTGTACGACAACAAGACCCAGTACTACCGCAACAAGGGTCTGAGCGAAGCCGCCGCCCGGGAAAAAGGCGGCTGCCATCGTCAACCCGCCGGGCTGCTCGGAGCACAACTGCGGCCTTGCCGCCGACCTGAACAGCCCGGAGCACACCACCCTTGACACCGGCTTTGCCGACACCGCCGCTTTCCGCTGGCTGTGCGAGAACGCAGAGCAGTACGGCTTTATCCTGCGCTACCCCAAGGAGGCCGAAAGCGTGACCGGCATCACCTACGAGCCGTGGCACTGGCGCTATGTGGGCCCGGAAAACGCCGCCCTGCTCAACCGGAGCGGCCTGTGTCTGGAGGACGCAGTAGCCGTTTTGCAGCGCATTGCCGCCGGGGAGACCGTGACCGGTTAAAATCCGATGAAAACTGCCGGAAAACCCTGTGGGGTACGTTGCAATTTACCTGCTGTTATGGTAAGATAAATACAGTCTGCCCCGGCGCGCGCGATACCGCCCCGGGCTGTGACAGATGAATTCAACAAAAGAAGGAATATTTTATGATAAACCGCACAAAACTCTCTGTGATCGCCGTCAGCGCCGTGCTGGCTGTTGCCCTGACCGGCTGCGGCGGCAGCGCTTCTTCCGCGCCGTCCTCCGCGTCCAGCGCCTCCGCCTCTGCACCGGTCTCCGATGCAGCTTCTCCGGCGGCGGATACCACCGAAAACGGCACTGCCGATCTGGACAGCGCTGTGGAGACCCTGCTGGCTGCGAACCCCATCTCCAACCAGTTCGAGATCGCTGCCATGAACATCGAGTACGACTTCGGCCTGAAGGCGGAGGACGTAGCCGCCTACAAGGGCGTGAAGAGCAACGACAACGGCGATGCCGGCCTTGTGCTGGTGGTGGAAGCCGCTTCCGGCAAGGCACAGGACGTGGTGACTGCGCTGGAGAGCTACAAGCAGGACCAGGTGGCTTTCTACGGCAACTACGCCGAGTTTGCACAGGCACAGAGCAACGTGGAAAACGCCATCATCTCCTCCAAGGGCGACCGAGTGGTCATGGTGATCGCCTCCAACGAGTGCACCGCAGACCTGAACAGTGCTGTGGACAGCGCCCTGAACAGCTGAATCTGACCTTCCGAGCCGGTGCCATCTGCGGCATCGGCTTTTTTCAGTAGAAAGCCCTCTCCGTTAGAACCCTCTCAGTCAACGCCTGTCGGCGTTGCCAGATTCCCCTTTGTCACATGCGGTGACATCTTCCCCCAGGAGCGGGGGAAGTCTTTCCTCTCAGGGGGAGCTTTGACATCACAACACAAAGGAGGCTGACCCCTTGGTTTTCAGCACCATCATCTTCCTGTTCCGCTTTTTGCCCATCACGCTGGCGCTGTACTATCTTGCCCCCGCAAAACTGAAGAACACCGTGCTGTTCCTCTGCAGCCTTGTGTTTTACTGCTGGGGCGAGGTCCGTTTTTTCCCGGTCATGGTGGCCCTCATCCTCATCAACTATGTCTGCGGCCTTGCCATTGAGCATTTTGACGCAAAGCCCGCCCTGCGCAGCGTCTTTCTGCTCATCGCCCTCATTGGCAGCTTAGGGATGCTGTTCTACTTCAAGTATGCAAACTTTGTGCTGCGCAGCGCCAATGCCCTGCTGGGCACGGCCTTTGCCGAGATCCAGGGCATCGGCACCCTGCCGCTGGGCATCAGCTTCTACACCTTCCAGACCCTCTCCTACACCATCGACGTCTACCGCCGGGACGTGAAGACCGAGCGCAACATCATCGACTTTGGTGCCTATGTGGTCATGTTCCCGCAGCTCATTGCGGGCCCCATCGTGAAGTACCGGGACGTCTCCGACCAGCTGCACGTCTACAAGCACCGCTATAATTTAAAGACAGCTCGAAGAGGGCATGACCCTGTTCACCTTCGGTCTTGCCAAAAAGGTGCTGCTGGCGGACGCCGTGGGCGCGCTGTGGACAGACATCATCGGCGTTGCGGACAGCCCTTCCACCACCTTTGTGGGTCTGGCAAACGCTTCTACCCCGCTGGTGTGGCTGGGCATCATCGCATACAGTTTGCAGCTGTACTTCGATTTCTCCGGCTACTCCCTGATGGGCATTGGCATGGGCAAGATGCTGGGCTTCGACTTCCCCGCAAACTTCAACTACCCTTATATCTCCGCCTCCATCACCGAGTTCTGGCGGCGCTGGCACATGACCCTGTCCGGCTGGTTCCGGGAGTATGTGTATATCCCGCTGGGCGGCAACCGCAAGGGCCTGAAGCGGCAGATCCTGAACCTGTTCATCGTGGAGCTGCTCACCGGCATCTGGCACGGCGCGAACTGGAACTTTATCTGCTGGGGTCTTTACTACTTTGTGCTGCTGGCGGCTGAAAAGCTGTTTTTGCTGCCCTACCTGAAAAAAGGCAGGGTGTGGCCGCACCTCTACACCCTGTTCCTCGTGGTGGTTGGCTGGGCGATGTTCGTGGGCAACGACACCGGCGTGTCCTTCGGGCTGCTGTTCCAGAAGCTCTTTATCCCCTCCGGCGGGGTATCGCCGCTGTATTTCCTGCGGAATTACGGCGTGCTGCTGGCGGTAAGCGTGGTGTGCTGCACCCCGCTGATCGAAAAGCTGTGGGATGTGCTGCGCAAAAACGTAGTCACCCGCTGCGCCGCCATCCTGACGCTGCTGGTAATCTCCACCGCCTATGTGGTGGGCAGCACCAACAGCCCGTTCCTGTATTTTAACTTTTAAGGAGGCGGGAAGATGTCCAAACACGAGAAAAAGACCTCCTCCCTTTTGCACTACCCGGTGCTGGTGGTGTTCAGCCTGTTTTTCATCGGGCTGTTCGCGCTGGATATGGTCACCCCGGACCGCAGTTACAGCGAGCTGGAAAATACCACCCTGAGCCAGCGCCCGGCGCTGACCCAGTTCACCGCCAAGGGGCTGAACAGCTACTTTACCGCCTACACCAAGTACGTCAAGGATCAGGTGGCGGGGCGCGACCAGTGGATCAGCCTGCAGAGCGTAGTGGAGACCACCCTGCTGCAGAAGGAGCAGAACGGCGGCATCCTGCTGGGCAGAGAGCACATGATGTTCCCCCCGCACCTTCGGGCTGCTCTCCAGCGAGGAGCGCACCCTGCCCAAAAACACGGCAGCGCTCACCAGCCTGTGCCAGCGCTACCCGGGCAAGGTGAATGTGCTGCTGGCACCCGCCGCCAGCGATATCTACAAGGAGAACGTGCCCGCAAACGCTCCTTTGCTGAGGACGGCTACCTTGACCAGCTTTCCGCTGCGGTGCAGGCGGCCGGCGGCAGCTTTGTGGACGTGCGCCAGACCCTTACTGCCCACAAGAGCGAGTATATTTATTACCGCACCGACCACCACTGGACGAGCCTTGGCGCCTACTACGCTTACAGCCAGCTGTGCCAGACCCTTGGCCTTACCCCTTTTGACACCGCCGCCCACACTGCGCTGACTGCCGACGGCTTTTACGGCACCCACTACGCCAAGGCGCGCACATGGAACAAAGGAGTATTGATGATGAAAAAGATGAATTATCCCGCAGATTATGCGGTACTTTCCAACGAAGAAATGACCTATACCACCGGCGGCGGCGCAGTGGATGATGCTGCCGGTCTCGCCACTACTGCCGCAACGGTCGTAGGTGCTGTGGTGCTGGCCTCCAGCTATATCTGGGGCATCAAGCAGGCACGCACTTGGCTGCAGCAGGACGGCAACAAGGACGGCAACTTCTTTACCGTGATGGGCCGCGCCACCGATGCCCTTGCCGCCGATATGGGCAAATCCGCCGGCAACTTTGTGCGGGATGCCGTTTCCACCACCATGGTGGTGGCGCTGGCTCCCCTGAGCGCCATTCTGCTGATTGTGCGCCATTCAGATAAAACGGTGGTGTGCTGGCGCTGCTGGGCTAAAAGAAAAAAAAAAAAATCGGAGCTGCTGGCCGCTGCCTGTTTTCGAATGGGCAGCGGCCTTTTTGCATCTTGACAATATGGCATATCTGCCATATACCGAAAGGGGAAAAGTGTAGGAGGGATTTTGAAATGGGACCGTTCGTGGTGGAATTTTATGAAACTCATGTATTTCTTTATTATGGGGGAAGCCGATCATCCTGACGAACGGCTTTATCAAAAAGACCCAGAAAACACCCAAGAGTGAAATTGAACGGGCAAAACAGTATCGGAAAGATTTTTTGAAAGAGAGGGGAGAATCAGATGAAAACACTGGACCTGTATTTGAAATGAACAGCTGAAAAATGAGGAGTTCGCAAGGAGTGGGAAGAGAACCAGCCGGAAATGGATATCATCCGGGCGATGGCAGATGCACGCATTTCTCAGAACCTGACCAGCGGAAAGTTAATGAACGCACCGGCATCAATCAGGCGGATATC
>VOFF01000704.1_pt1 | contig 46001 bp, 55 predicted proteins | sample 5384061 | NCBI WGS metagenome assembly VOFF01 (sample SAMN12384725, study PRJNA508395) | human gut metagenome | isolation source: healthy gut E | host: Homo sapiens | reverse complement strand
TTGGATCAGGTGATTCAGGATCCGGAGGTCATCTACACCCTGGCGAAGGAGCTTGTGGCCGAGAGGGAGCAGCTTGAGGGTATCCGCAAACAGCTGGATGCGGCACAGCCCAAGGCAGACTACTTCGATACCTTTGTAAACTCGGAGGATTGCACCTGCATTCGGAATTTCTGTAAGGAAATCGGAATCCCGGAGAAGACGGCGGTGGCTCTCTTACTGGATCACCGCTATCTGTACCGCAGTCCAAGCGGCTGGCTGATGCCTTTTGCAGACAAATCTGCAAGGGGCTATTTTATTGTCCGGGATTGCTACGGCAGAAGCGGAAAACTGGTGCAGCAGACGAGAGTGACCTGCAAGGGAAAGAATCATCTCTTCAAGTTGTTTAAGAAATGGGGTGTGATCGAATGACGCTTTTTACAGAGGGACGCCTTCAGGCGTTTGAACGCATGATGCAGGATACCGGCAAATACCATCGCCGAGAGGACAGCGAAGATCGTCCGCGCAAATGTCCGAAGAAAAAAACGGAGCCTGCGAAAAAGGATGGTGAGCACCATGCCGGTATTCAGGGTTGAGAAAAACAGCAATTACACAACGATGTGCAATTACCACCTGCGGGATCAGGGTCTCAGCCTGAAAGGGAAAGGACTTCTCTCCATGCTGCTCAGTTTGCCAGACACATGGAACTATTCGGTACGGGGGTTATCTTCGATTACGCCGGATGGCGTAGATGGGGTGCTTACAGCTCTGAAAGAACTGGAACGTCTTGGGTATCTGGAAAGGAACCAGCAGCGTGAGAGTAACGGTCGGATGGGCAGAGCGGAGTATGTGATCTATGAGATGCCAAGGAAAAAGCCGTGTTCGGAATCACCGTGTACGGAAAATCCGTATACGGTAAATCCGGATACGGACACACCGGTTACGGAAAATCCCGCGCAATTAAGTACTAATAGAACAAGTACTGAAACAATCAATAAAAGAGAGAAGAAGGAAATCCAGCACCGGTATGGCTCATACGAAAATGTCCTTCTCTCTGACACGGAATACGGCAAGCTCCGGCAGGAGTTCCCAGGAGATTATCAGATGCGGGTGGAACGGCTCTCTGAGTATATGGCTTCCACCGGCAGGAGCTACAAAAATCACCTTGCCACAATCCGGAGCTGGGCAAAGAGAGAAAAGCCGAAGTATAACCCGGCAGACTACACATTTGAGGAAGGAGACAGCCTATGAGCGACATGGTGCCTGAAATTTTGAATGCGGCGTTGGATTCGCTCTTTACGCCGAAAGAACCCGGAGAGCAGGAATACCAGGGCGAGGACGGACTGCTGTATTGCCGGAACTGTCATACGCCGGTGCAGTGCAGGGTAAAGCTCTGGGGCAGAGACAAGATTGTTCCCTGCCTTTGCAGATGCCAGCAGGAAGCGATGGCGGAAAAGAAACGCCAGGATGAACTGGTGGAGCGGCAGCGTAAAATCAGGCAGCTGAAAGCAACTGGGATTCAGGAAAAGCATCTTCTGGAATGGAATTTTGGCGTTGCAGAAGACAACAAGGACGTCCAGATGGCAAAACGTTATGTGGAGCAGTGGAAAAAGGTCAAGGCTGAAAACCTTGGCCTTTTGTTATGGGGAGATGTCGGAACCGGAAAGTCCTTTGTGGCGGCATGTATAGCAAATGCGCTGCTGGATCAGGGCATTCCGGTTTTGATGACGAACTTCTCCAAAATCCTGAACCAGATGGGAGCCATGTATTCGGAAGAACGATACCGGTATATTGCTTCGTTTTCCAACTATTCCTTGCTGATTCTGGATGATCTGGGAATTGAGCGCAGCACCGAATATGCGCTGGAGCAGGTCTACGCTGTTATTGATGAACGGTACAAGTCCGGGCTTCCGGTCATTATCACAACCAATCTGAAGATTGCTGAAATCCGCAATCCGCAGGATGTGGCATACGCCCGGATTTACAGCAGGATTCTGGAAATGTGTACGCCGGTGCGAATCAGCGGAGAGGACCGCAGAAAGAGCATTGGAAAAGAAAAACAGCAGGTCGTTAAGGAGGTACTTGATCTATGAAGTGCAAGGCAAAAAGGCGTTTTTCGCAGATAAGAATGACATCTATCACCGCTGGAAGGAGGTTAAGAAGCTGAATGGCAAAAGCAAAAACCAGTATTACAACAGAAAACCGCAGTGGCTCAGCTGCCGACGCTGCGGCTAAGGAGAAGCGGACGGAGATGCCGCTTTCTGACCTGCATCCTTTTGAAGGGCATCCTTTTAAGGTGCTGGACGATGAGCTGATGGGACAGACTGTGGAGAGCATCAAGCAGATCGGTGTGGTATCACCACTGATTGTCCGACCTGACCCGGAAGGCGGATTTGAAATTCTTTCAGGACACCGCAGACTTCATGCAGCGCAGCTGGCAGGTTTGGAGACAGTGCCGGTCATCGTCAAGGAAATGGACGATGATGCGGCAATCATCTTTATGGTGGACAGCAACTTGCAGCGGGAGAATATTCTTCCCAGCGAGAGAGCGTTTTCCTACAAGATGAAGCTGGAGGCGATGAAACATCAGGCAGGAAGACCATCGAAAGAAAACGATTCCCAACTTGGGAATAATTTTGGAAAACTGTCGAGCGAGGAAATGGCGGAAGAACTTGGCACAAGTAAAAATCAGATTTTTCGCTATATTCGCCTTACAAACCTGATTCCCGAAATTCTGGATATGGTGGATGAGAAGAAAATCGCCTTTAATCCGGCGGTGGAGTTGTCTTACCTGAAACCGTCTGAACAGAAGGAATTTCTGGAGGCTATGGACTATGCACAGCATCTCCATCCCTGTCGCAGGCGCAGCGGCTAAAAAAGCTCTCGCAAGAGGGCGGCTGCACCTTGGATGCCATGTGTGAAGTGATGAATGAAATCAAAAAGGATGAGCTTGACCATGTGACGATTAAAAACGAGGTTCTTCGGAAGTATTTCCCGAAATCCTATACGCCGAAGCAGATGCAGGACACGATTATCCGGCTGCTGGAAAAATGGCAGCGAAGTAAACAACGAGATATGGAACGATGAGAAGGAGATTTTTATGATGATGAACTTTAAGAAGAATCAGAACAACGCAGTGTGCAGCATGGACTGTAAGAACTGCCACAACGGTGCATCGCAGCCCAATCCGATGGATGATTCCATGTTTGAGAAGTCCATTGCGATGCTTCATAACTGGCTGATGCTGGAGGCAATCCGTGAAGATCACCCGAAGGAGCGCATTGTGATGGTGATCCTGCCGGGGGCTGGCGGCGAGCTTCTGACCGAGGACGGCAGCCGAGACATCTTTGAGGATGTTTACGATGAGATGGAGGCCGATCTGGTGGCAGATGGGGAGCTGCTTCTCCATTATGATAAGAGCGATGTGATCGAGACTGACGGAACCAGGTATCTGCTGGGAGCTGCGGAGGTTTCGGAAATCGACCAGAACGGCAACGAATGCAGCATCAATCTGTTTACGCTGGAACGCACCATCGACTATGTGAACGAGAACCTGACGGTGGTTTCCATTGGCGGCGAGTTGGTTCCGGCACTGCGCCTGATCTAAGGAGGTGCCTATGAAGAAATTTGATGTGGAGATTACAGAGACTCTCCAGAGAAAGGTTTCTGTGGAAGCTGCCTCACAGGAAGATGCGGAACGCATGGTGACACAGGCGTGGAACAATCAGGACTATGTTCTGGATTCCGGCGATTTCACTGGTGTGGATTTCAAGACCGTTGGAGAACATGAATTGGCAGAGACCAGAACAATGGATGTGCTGCTGGTACAGCCCAACGCCTACCCGAAGAAAATCAGTGTTGGCACGGAGCTGGAAGATTTGCAGGCAATGGTCGGCGGCGATATTGAAGTAACCTATCCATTTGAGGATGAAGTGGCCATTATTCTGAATGAATCCGGTAAAATCAATGGCTTGCCGCTGAACCGTGCGATTTACACCGAAGACGGGGATATGCAGGACATTTATGCCGGTGATTTTCTGGTGGTAGGGCTGACAGAGGATGACTTTGGTTCTCTGACTTCGGAGCAGATGCAGAAATTTGAGGAACAGTTCCATCAGCCCCAGATGTTCGTCCGTATGGGGCGCAGCATCATGGCGATTCCGGTTCCGGATGACATGGTGAAGAAGATGGAGGAAAAGGCTGCAAAGCCCCAAGAAAAAGAGCAAACCTGCACCGGACCGGGACAGTTTGTAAGGAAGGAGGCGGAGATTCATGTAGGAAGAAGATGAAAATCGTACCGTCAATCTGGCAATCAGTACTACGAAACTGACCTTTCGCACCATCGTAAATGGCTATAATGTGTGGAAACGGCACCATCAGGCGAAGGTTGCTCAGAAAACGTCGCAGCTGCCGATTGGAAAGCAGAGCATCAAAGAACTGATCGGTCAGAATCAGGGAGTCAGCAGTATCCCCATTGAGAAAACGGATTTGAAAGGCTTTGAACAGGTGGCGCGGAAATACGGCGTGGATTATGCCATTACGAAAGACCAAAATGTGATTCCACCCAAGTACACGGTGTTCTTTAAGGCGAAGGATGCGGATGCACTGACTTCCGCTTTTGAGGAATTCACCAACCGCAAGCTGAAAGCAAGGGAAAAACCGAGTGTTCTGGAGCAGCTTAACAAGCTCAAGGAGCTGGTTGCTGCAATTCTGCCGGATAAGGTTCGCCACAAAAGTCAGGAGCGTGATCTATGAGTAATAAGACAAAGAAGCTGCTGATCCTGAACCTGCCGTATTTCATTGCCGGTCTTGTATGTACCAATCTGGGAGAAGCGTGGAGAATTGCCGAGGGAGCAGATATGTCTGAAAAGCTCCTCGGCTTTCTTTCTGCCCTGGGTGCAGCCTTTTCCAATCCGATGCCAAGTCTGCATCCGATGGATTTGCTGATTGGTGTGTGCTGCGGAGCAGGTCTGCGGCTTGCCGTGTACCTGAAAGGCAAAAATGCCAAGAAATATCGTCATGGCATGGAGTACGGTTCTGCCCGGTGGGGGACGCAGAAAGACATCGAACCGTTTGAAGATCCAGTGTTTGCAAACAATGTGATTCTGACCCGGACGGAGCGGCTGATGATGGGCAACCGCCCGAAGAATCCGGCAAATGCCAGAAACAAAAATGTGCTTGTGGTCGGTGGTTCCGGCAGCGGTAAGACCCGATTTTGGCTCAAACCCAACCTTTTACAATGTCACAGTTCCTATGTGGTCACTGACCCGAAAGGCGATATCGTAATCGACTGCGGCCAAGCCCTTTTTGAAGAACGGATACAGTATCCGGATTTTCAACACCATCAATTTCAGAAAGTCGATGCATTATAATCCCTTTTCGTATATTCACAGCGAGAAGGATATTTTGAAGTTGACCACAACCCTCATTGCCAACACCAAAGGGGAGACGGCAAGGCCGGTGATGAATTCTGGACGAAGGCAGAGAACCTGTTTTATTGTGCCTTGATTGGTTATATCCACTATGAGGCACCGCTGGAAGAACAGAACTTTGCAACGCTGATTGAATTTTTGAATGCGATGGAAGTGCGCGAGGATGATGAAACCTTTCAGAATCCAGTGGATCAGATGTTTGAAGCACTGAAAAAGAAGAAGCCGAACCACTTTGCTGTCCGTCAATATGCCAAGTTCAAGCTGGCGGCGGGCAAGACCTTAAAGTCGATTCTTGTGAGCTGCGGTGCACGTCTGGCTCCCTTCGATATTGAAGAAGTCCGTGATATCACCATGTACGATGAGCTGTCGCTGGATACGGTGGGAGATAAGAAAACGGCTCTGTTCCTCATTATGAGCGATACAGACCCGACTTTTAATTTCCTGATTTCGATGATCTATACACAGCTGTTTAACCTGCTGTGCGAGAAAGCGGATGATGTCTACGGCGGCAGATTGCCGGTGCATGTGCGCTGCCTGATTGATGAGTGTGCGAACATTGGTCAGATTCCGAATCTGGAAAAGCTGGTAGCCACCATCCGATCAAGAGAAATCTCGGCATGTCTGGTACTTCAGGCACAGAGCCAGTTGAAGGCAATCTACAAGGACAATGCCGATACCATCATCGGCAATATGGATTCTCGTATTTTTCTTGGCGGTTCGGAGCCGACTACGCTGAAAGAGCTGAATCAGGCACTGGGGAAAGAAACGATTGATCTGTACAACACTTCCGATACCAGAGGTAATAGCCCATCCTACGGCACCAATTACCAAAAAGTTGGGCATGACCTGGCCTCGGTGGATGAACTGGCTGTGTTGGATGGCGGTAAGTGCATTTTGCAGCTGCGCGGTGTCAGACCGTTCAAGTCAGATAAATACGATCTAACCCAGCATCCAAACTACAAGCTCACTGCCGGTGCTGATAAGAAAAACACGTTCAGCATCGAGGCGTTTCTCGACCATCGGCTGAAGCTCAAGCCCGGTGATAAGTACGAAGTAGTTGATGCAGATCATGCCAAGTAAGTTCGTTCCGGTGACGAAGATGTCATGGGTGCGCTGCTGGCAACAGAATAATAAGGAGGCGGCGAGCTGCCGCCTCTTTACATAGCCAGGTTTCTGATTGGGATTGGAAACCTGGCTATATGTTTGCCTATTTGCAGGTGCACATGCAGATGGAAAATCACTATTCATCAGCCCATAAGGGCGCATCGTACAAGGAGGTACACATTTATGGCATTTTTCAACAGCGCAGTAACCGTTCTTCAGACTCTCGTCATCGCACTGGGTGCCGGCCTCGGCATCTGGGGAGCAATCAACCTGCTGGAAGGCTACGGCAACGACAACCAGTCTCAGGGCATGAAGCAGCTGATGGCTGGCGGCGGCGTGGCATTGATCGGAACGACTCTGGTGCCGCTGCTTTCCGGTCTGTTCGGTTAAGCAAAAGCTGTCGGAGCGAAGATTCCGACCGGGCGGCGAAAGCTGCCTGTTACATAGTCAGGTGCAGGCAATCTCCGCAGCTGGCTATTTTCTGCGCTCTCCGGCAGGTGCACATGTTGGAAGTATGACGCAGAACCGCAGTTTAGAATCGCACCGGCTGATAGGCCGGACAAGTTACAGGAGGACAAATCTATGGCGTTTCTTACTACAACTGCATCGGCACTGTCTCTTTTCTCACAGCTGTTCATGCTTCTGTCCCGTATGGCGAAGCTGTTCGGCGTGTTTGCGTAAGGAAGGAGGCGGCTCATGCAGAGTATCCTTGAACAGATCACAGATTGGCTCAAGAGCATGATTATCAGCGGTATCATGGGAAATCTTTCAGGGATGTTCGATTCGGTCAACCAACAGGTTGGACAGATCGCAGGCGATGTGGGAACCACACCGGCGAACTTTTCGCCTGCGGTCTTTTCTATGATCCGCAACATCTCAGAATCCGTGATCCTGCCCATTGCCGGAATGGTGCTGACTTTCATCGCCTGTTATGAGCTGATCCAGATGCTCATCGAGCATAACAATCTGGCAAATTTCGAGACGTGGACATTTTTCAAATGGGTCTTTAAGACCTTTCTGGCAGTGACTCTGATCTCGAACACATTCAATATCACGATGGCTGTCTTTGATGTAGCGCAGCAAGTGATTTCCCGAAGCGGCGGTCTGATTTCCGGCAGTACGTCCGTCAGCGATGCGACCCTGACAGCGATGCAGGCCACGCTGGAAGGGATGGACTTAGGACCGCTGCTGGGACTGTATTTGCAGACCTTTGTGGTTCAGGTCACGATGCTGGCATTGTCGGCAATTATCTTTGTCATCGTGTATGGCCGAATGGTGGAAATATATCTCATGGTGAGCCTTGCACCGATTCCGTTCGCAACCTTTGGAAACCATGAGCAGAGCCATACCGGTCAAAACTATTTGCGCTCCCTGTTTGTACTGGGATTTCAGGGCTTTCTTATCATGATCTGTGTAGGCATCTATGCAGTTTTGATTCAGAACCTGTCCTTTTCGGATAACATCATCAGCAGCATTTGGGGCGTTTTGGGATATACGGTTTTGCTGGCATTTACACTGTTTAAGACGGGAAGCCTTGCGAAATCCGTGTTTGCAGCGCATTAAGAGAGGAGGAAAAATTCATGGCATCTTATATTTCTGTGCCGCGTGACCTTTCAAAGGTCAAAACCAAGGTCTTTATGAACCTGACCAAACGGCAGATTCTCTGCTTCGGAGCCGGTGCGCTGATTGGCGTTCCGGTTTTCTTTTTGCTCAAATCCAGTGGGAATCTGAGCCTTGCTGCACTTGGCATGATGGCAGTGATGCTGCCGCTCTTCTTTCTTGCCATGTACGAGAAAGACGGTCAGCCGCTGGAAGTGGTGGCAAAAGCACTTCTATGAGGCGAAGTTCAAGAGGCCGAAAACTCGGCCTTACAAAACAAAAATTACTATGCACTGCTGGTTCAGCAGGCAGACGTGGAAATGGAGGTAAATCGCATTGTTCAAAATTCTCGAAAAGCTGACAGCGAAGAATAAAAAGCAGGATGACATCCGAATGCCGTCTCATCTGTCAGCCGCAGAGCAAAAAAAACAGGTGCAGACGGTGATTGACCGCGCAAGGAGTGACAGCACGGTTCCGCACTCAGCTCAGGATAGCATTCCCTTTCAGCGGATGTTCCCGGATGGTATCTGCCGTGTGACGGACAACTACTACACCAAAACCATTCAGTTTCAGGATATCAATTACCAGCTGGCACAGCAGGAGGATCAGACGGCTATCTTTGAGGAATGGTGCAGCTTCCTGAACTTCTTTGATTCCAGCATCCGCTTTGAGCTTTCTTTTATGAATATGGCTACGGATGCCTCGAATTTTGAGAAGATGGTGCGTATTCCGTACCAGAAGGATCATTTCAATCCGGTGCGCACGGAGTACAGCACCATGCTGCGCCGCCAGCTTGCCCAGGGCAACAACGGCCTGACCAAGACGAAGTACCTGACGTTTGGCATTGAGGCGGAATCCATGAAACAGGCAAAGCCGAGGCTCATTCACATCGAGATCGACCTGATGAACAACTTCAAACGCTTGGGTGTCCGGGCAAAATTGCTGAACGGCAAGGAACGGCTTCATCTGATGCACGATATGTTCCACATGGGTGACCATGACCGATTCAATTTCGATTGGAAGTGGTTGCCGGAGAGCGGGCTGTCGGTAAAGGACTTTATTGCTCCGACCGGATTTGCCTTTCCGAAGAACCGGATTTTTCAGATGGGCGGGATGTATGGCTCCATGTCCTATCTCCAGATCACGGCTTCCGACCTGTCGGATCAGCTGCTGAAGGACTTTCTGGATATGGAATCCAGCCAGATCGTGACCATGCACATTCAGTCGGTAGACCAGAACAAAGCAATCAAGTCCATTAAGCATACCATCACGGAGCTGGATCGTTCCAAGATTGAGGAACAGAAGAAAGCTGTCCGTTCCGGATACGATATGGACATCATTCCGTCAGATTTGGCAACTTACGGCAAGGACGCAAAGGCACTGCTGAAGGAATTGCAGAGCCAGAATGAGCGTATGTTCCTTCTGACCTTTCTGGTGATGAACACCGGCGAGACGGAGCAGGAGCTGGAAACCAATGTGTTTCAGGCTTCCAGCATCGCGCAGAAATACAACTGCAACCTGCGCCGTCTGGACTTTCAGCAGGAGCAGGGGCTGATGAGCTGCCTGCCGCTGGCACAGAACCTGATTGAGATTCAGCGCAGCATGACTACCAGCAGCACGGCAATTTTCGTTCCGTTTACCACCCAGGAACTGTTTCAGACCGGGAAAGAGGCTCTGTACTATGGGCTGAATGCGCTGTCCAACAACCTGATTATGGTTGACCGGAAAAAACTCAAGAACCCCAACGGGCTGATTCTTGGCACTCCCGGTTCCGGTAAGTCCTTCTCGGCCAAGCGTGAAATCGCCAATGCGTTCCTGGTGACGGATGACGATGTAATCGTGTGCGATCCGGAAGCCGAGTACACGGCTCTGGTGCAGAAATTTGAGGGGCAGGTCATTAAAATCAGCCCTTCCAGCACGCAGTATATCAACCCGATGGACATCAATGCGAACTATTCGGAAGAGGATAATCCGATTGCCTTGAAAGCAGATTTTATCCTGTCCCTGTGTGAGTTAATCGTGGGTGGCAAGGAAGGCTTGCAGCCGGTAGAAAAGACGGTCATCGACCGATGTGTTCATCAGATTTACCAGACCTATTTTGAGAATCCGGTGCCGGAGAACATGCCGGTGTTGCAGGACTTGTACGAGGCACTGCTCCGGCAGGGTGAAAAGGAAGCACACCATGTGGCAACGGCACTGGAAATCTATGTAACCGGTTCGCTGAACCTGTTTAACCACCGCACCAACGTAGATATCAATAACCGTCTGGTCTGCTATGACATCAAGGAGCTGGGCAAGCAGCTGAAAAAGATCGGTATGCTGGTGGTGCAGGATCAGGTTTGGGGGCGTGTAACCGCCAACCGTAATGCCGGTAAAGCCACCCGCTACTATATGGACGAGTTCCATCTGCTTTTGAAAGAAGAGCAGACAGCGGCCTACAGCGTGGAAATCTGGAAGCGATTCCGTAAATGGGGCGGCATTCCCACCGGCATCACCCAGAATGTGAAAGACCTGCTTTCTTCCCGCGAAGTGACGAACATTTTTGAGAACAGCGACTTCATTTATATGCTGAATCAGGCAGCCGGTGATCGTCAGATTCTGGCGGATCAGCTGAATATCAGCCCGCACCAGCTATCCTATGTGACCCACTCCGGCGAAGGCGAAGGGTTGCTGTTCTACGGAAATGTGATTTTGCCGTTCGTTGATCGTTTCCCGACCGATCTGGAACTGTACCGGATTATGACGACCAAATTAACCGAAGTTAAGGAAGCAAAGGAGGCGTAAGCAATGGCTGGCAAGAAAAATCCGAATCTCGGAGACAAGCTGCGGCAGGAGCGCGAGGGTGCGGAGAACACCCTTCGCGATTCCAGAAGCAAAACCGCAGATAGCAGTACGGGAGACGGCGGCAAGAAAAAAGCGGAACACCGAAGGCAGATTCGTCACGAGGCCGATCTTGCCAAGATGCGCAGCAAGAAGCTGAAATCGGAGCAAGAGGTAAAGGCAAAGAAGAATGCAGCCGCTTCCGGGAAAAAGGGCGGAAAGCCTAAGAAGCCGGGAAATCTTGCGGCAGATGCACTTTCAGCCAAAGCGCATCAGAGTGTGCGCAATGCCGACCAGGATAATAATTCCGGCGTGGAGGCAGCGCATTTTACCGAAGGTTCAGCGGAGGGAGCAGCCCGCGCGGGTTCCCGGTTCCAGTATGGTCGAAAGCTGCGGCAGTACAAAAAGCTGGAGCGGTTGGAGAAAAAGGCAGATAAAGATGCCGTAGATTCCATCTTTACGGAACGCATGAAGTCTGATCCGCAGGCTGCCTCCAATTTCTTTTCCCGATGGCGGCAGAAGCAGGCCATTAAAAAAGAGTATGCCGCTGCGAAGGCAGGTGCGGCCGCTACGGAGAACACAGCAGCTGGCACAGCCAAAGCTGCGCAGGGTACTGCCAGTATAACGGAAAAGGCATTTCAGTTTGTGCAGAGCCACTCGCATATCATCATCGGTATCGCAGCCGTGGGACTGCTTGTTTTGGTGATTGCCGGGTCGGTTTCGTCATGCTCCGTCTTGATCAATGGCGGCGGCAATGTGGTGCTGGGGACTTCCTACACGGCAGAAGATGAAGATTTGAAAGGCGTGGAGACGGATTATACCAAGCTGGAAGATAAACTTCGCAAACAAATCGACCGCATTGAAAGCGACCATCCGGGCTATGACGAGTATCGCTGCAATCTGGCGGAAATCGGTCACAACCCCTATGAGCTGGCATCTCTGCTGACCGTAGAATTTGAAAACTATACGAGAAGCCAGGTGCAGGCGCGGCTCCAGAGTATTTTTTGAAGCGCAGTATGAGCTGAAGTTGGAGGAAAAGGTGGAAATCCGGACAAGGAAGGAAACCCGTGTGGGCTATCGCTACAATCCAATCACCGGAACCGGACACACCTACACCTATCAGGTGACGGTACAGTATGAGTATAAAATCCTCAATGTAACACTGCTCAATCGGGGCGTTGACTATGTTGCAAGAAATTCCGGCCTTACAGATGACCAGCTGCAACGATACGAAGTCACACTGGAGTGCCGGGGCAATCGAGATGACCTGTTTGCAGGCATAGCCTTTGCAACGCCGGATGGCGCGGGTTCCAGCGGAGAATACCAGGATTACGACATTCCGGGCGAAGCTCTGACGGATGAAAAATTCCGGAAGATGATTACCGAAGCAGAGAAATATCTCGGCTATCCCTATGTTTGGGGCGGCAGCTCGCCGAGTACCAGTTTTGACTGCTCCGGTTTTGTAAGCTGGGTCATCAATCACTGCGGGAATGGCTGGAATGTAGGCAGACAGACGGCCAACGGTCTGATGGGAAAATGCGACATTATCCCGAAAGAGTGAGGCAAAGCCCGGAGACCTGATCTTCTTCCAGAAAACCTACAACACCAGTGGCGCATCCCATGTGGGCATTTATGTCGGCAACGGGATGATGATCCACTGTGGCTCACCAATTTCCTATGCTTCCATTGAGACGAGCTACTGGCGGCAGCACTACTACTGCATGGGAAGAATTCGATAAAAATAGGGCGTTTATTCGCCCGGAAAGGATACGATATGAGCTTGAAACTGGAAAAGATTGCTGCGGAGCGCGAGAAAGCCCGCAGGAAACGCGATGAATGGGAGGAGCGCAGAAAGGAATGGGACAGAAAGTACCACGAGCAGGAAAACAGCGAAATCTGTGAAATGGTACATGCCCAAAGCCTGACCCCGGAACAGCTGGCAGTCATCATTCAGCTGGCGCAGGCTGCGGTTCCCAACCCGGAGAACCTGAAACTGGATGAGAAAGAAACGGAGGATATGGAATGAAAAAGATGATGGCAATGCTGCTTGCCAGCGTGATGGCGGCAGGAACCTTTACGACCACTGCATTTGCCTATACGGGCGATGATGTGCAGAAGAACACGCCTGTCAGTACCGCTGCACAGGAGACGGATGCAGCAGAAAGCACAAATGCGGGGAAAACGGACAATACCGACAGCATCGAAATCGACCCGGACATGCAGGTTCTGCCGGATGGCTATGAGGTCTCTACGGATGCGGATGGGAACCTGATCGTTACGGTGGGCGGCAAAGAATACAATATCGGCAGCGAAAAGTCCCAAAAGCAGACTGGTACGGTGGTGCCGGGGATCACCAGTCTGCATTTTCGTTCCGGTCCCGGCATGGATCAGGAGATTATCGGATATCTGCATTCCGGTGATACGGTGGAGATTGTCGAAAAATGCGGTGACTGGTATAAGGTAAACTTCAACGGCAAAACCGGGTATGCACATGGAAAGTACCTGAATGTCACGGATTCTGCAAAAGACAGCAGCATGTTCAGTGAAGATGCGCTGAAGCTGTTTCTGGATCTGATGCAGAGCGGAATGTCATCCGAGGATGAGACGGAATCCAGTACAGCTTTGACTCCGGAAGGAAATATGACGCTGGTGGACGATATCGGTGAGGAAGAAGATAAATCCAGCCAGCAGTTCATTACGCTGGTGACAAAGGCGGGCAACACCTTTTATCTGATCATCGACCGCGATAAAGACGGCAACCAGAATGTGCATTTCCTGAATATGGTGGATGAGGCCGATCTGCTTGCGCTGATGGATGAAGATGAAGCTGCCAAGTATCGGGAGAAGGAGCCGGAAGTCACGGAACCTGCGGAAACCGAAAAGCCGCAGGAGACGGAACCGGCACCGGAAGAGCAGAAAACAGAGAGCGAGCAGAAGAAATCGTCTCCGCTTCCGATGATTATGCTGCTTCTGTTTGTGATCGGTGCAGCCGGTGTCGGCGGTTATCTCTATATCAAGATGAAGGGCGTAAAGCCTGCGTCTAAGAAAAATCAACCGGACCCTGATGCAGATTATCACGATGAAGATGAAGATGCGCTCCAGCTGCCGGAGGATGACGGTGACGAGGACGAAGAAGTGGATGTCAACGAGGATTATGAAGCGGAATCGGACGATGAACCTGTCTGATTAACGCAGCGTTGACCGGTGGGGCGGCTGAAAAGCCGTCCCCTTTACATAGCCAAATGGTTGGTGGGTGAACTGTTTTGAGCTATGAAGCTATGGACTCTGTAGGCGATATCTGATAAAATAGAAAGTAAGAACAGCTCAACAACTCGGAATTTTACCATTCAGATTTCCGTGCTCTGCCACTTTTATGAGCGTTCTTTTCAGTATTTTGCCACTTTCATGAGGGAATAATCCGTGCTTCATTACACTTTCATGAGCGAATTTATGCTGTAATATGACATTTTCATGAGGGAATTGGTGCTTCGATGCGACGTGAGGAGGTAGTGGGCGGAGGCATGGGCGCGATAAAGGCAACGAGTGCGAATGGGTGGACGCGACGTGAGAAGGTGGAGGGTGCGGACGCGTGGGCGCGGAGTGAGCAGGCGGAGGGCCGAGACATTGGCCCGGGAAAAGTGAGCAGAAATATACGAGTGTCAACGGGAGGGTTTTATGGTACAACTAGAAGTAGTTTTTTGATGGAGGTGCCTATGGAGCCGAAGGTCAGTATCATCGTGCCGGTGTATAACGCGGAGAAGAGTCTCGCGCGCTGTGTGGACAGTATTCTGAATCAGGAGTTTCGGGATTTCGAGCTGATCCTCATGGATGATGGAAGTAAGGATCGGTCCGGGGAGATCTGCGACGGATACGCGCGGGCGGATGCGCGCGTGGTGGTCGTGCATAAGGAGAATACGGGGGTGTCGGATACGCGAAACCAGGCGATCGCGCGGGCGCGGGGTACGTTTCTGCAGTTCGTGGACAGTGATGACTGGCTGACGGCGGATGCGACGAAGCTGATGGTGCGGGCGGCCGAGGAGACGGGCTGCGACATGGTGATCGCGGATTTCTATCGTGTCGTCGGAGAGATGGTGTCGCAGAAGGGGGATATCGACGCGGACCAGGTGATCGGGCGTGAAGCGTTCGTTGGCTTCATGATGGAGAACCCGGCGGACTACTACTATGGGGTGCTGTGGAATAAGCTGTACCGGCGCTCGCTTGTGGAGGCGCACGGGATCCGGATGGATGCGAAGCTCAGCTGGTGCGAGGATTTTCTGTTTAATCTCGAGTATGTGCGCTATGCGACGACGTTCTATGCGCTGCGGACGCCGGTCTACTATTATGTGAAGACGAAGGGTTCGCTGGTGAATCAGAAGATCAGCTTCGCGCGGACGGTGGAGATGAAACTCGCGATGTTCGAGTGCTACAACGACTTCTTCAAGCATGTGCTGGATGAGGATGCGTATGAGCGGAAGCGGCTGCAGGTCTATCATTTTCTAGTGGATGCGGCGAAGGATGGTTTCGTGTTCCCGGCGACGATTCCGGGGACGCAGAAGCTCGGTGAGGAGCGGAGCCAGGCGCTGCAGGAGGTGATTTCGGAGGATGGGATCATCGTGGAGAAGTACCGCGACCGGAAGCTGCTCGAGCGCTATCTCGAGTCGGTGGCGCTGAAGTATGATATGACGCTGGCGGAGCTGTCGCTGCTGCTGTATCGGAAGGACGCGGGAAAGGCGCTCACTCGAGGGGCTGAAGCGCAGATGCCTGCGCGGGAAGATGCCGTGGAGGCGACTGATCGAAAGGATGCCGGAAAGGCGCTGAGCCGGAAGGATCTCGCGGCTGATGCATATGAGCCGCGGGGATCTGCGCGCCGCGCTGCAGAAGCTGGTCTCACGCGGGATGCTCGAAGTGGTCGACGTGCCGAGGAAACGACGTGAAGCGGCGGAAATAGCCGAGGCGACCGGTCTTTTCGGAAAGCGTGGCGAGGCACAGGATGCAGACGCGAACGGAATGACGAAGAAAAAACGCGAGCCGCGGAAGATTCGTCTCGAGCTGCTGCCGGCGTCGGATGCGGTGCTGCAGGATATCGCGGCCGCGGAGCGTGACTACGAGCAGGCGAAGTTCCGGGGATTTACCGAGGACGAGCTCCGGCAGTATACAGCGCTCGAGCGGCGTGTGCAGGAGAACGAAAAGCAGATACTGCAGAAGTGAGGATGGGCAGACGAACACCATCAGCGATGCCTGGCGATGAGTCAGCGAGGGGCAGAATGCGTTGCGGCGAGGCACAACGCATGCGCGGAGTGATGATGTGGAGGGCCGAAACATGGGCACAAGCGAGTAGGAGGCAGTGACTAGCCGCCGTCCTCACACCACCGTCCCGTTCGGTACACGGCGGTTTCAACAGTTGACGTGCATAGACTGATAAGCTGTGGCAAGATCATAAAAGCCCCAGTTTGTAGACCTAAAACAGAATACATAGCATGCCTGGCTGCTAATTTTTTTTAGCGAAAGGAGCAGTATCGAATGAAGCTTGTATTAGCGGAAAAGCCCTCGGTTGCCATGAGTCTCTCGAAGGTGATCGGGGCAAATCAGCGCGGAGACGGTTATATGGAGGGCAATGGCTACCTTGTCAGCTGGTGTGTGGGGCATCTGGTGGAACTTTCCCAGCCGGAAGCCTATGATGAAAAATATGCCAAGTGGAGGTATGATGATCTTCCGATTTTGCCGGAACATTGGCAGTATCAGGTGTCCGCCAGCACGAAAAAGCAGTTTGGAATCCTGAGAAAGCTCATGCAGCGGAAAGATGTGGAGAGCCTGATCTGTGCAACCGACGCAGGGCGTGAGGGAGAACTGATTTTCCGGCTGGTTTACCATCAGTGCGGCTGCAAAAAAGCCGGTGGAACGACTTTGGATTTCCTCGATGGAGGACAGTGCGATCCGGGAAGGCTTTCAGAAGCTTAGACCGGGAACAGAATATGATGCCTTATATGAGGCGGCTTTATGCCGAGAGCGTGCCGACTGGATTGTCGGAATCAACGCCACCCGGCTTTTTTCATGTCTGTATGGGCAGACCCTGAATGTGGGGCGCGTGATGACACCAACCCTTGCAATGGTGGTCATGCGGGATGCGGCAATCCGGGCTTTCAAACCGGAACCGTTTTACTCGGCAGAATTAAAATTTCGAGATTTTCAAGCGGGCGGTGATCGGATGAAAGAAAAAGCAGAAGCAGAAAAGAACTGGTAGCAGAGTGTTGTCAGGCGGGAAGTGCCATCATTACTAAGGTGGAGCAGAAAGAAAAAACAGAGAAGCCCCCGGCATTGTTTGATCTGACATCGCTTCAGAGAGAAGCAAACCGGCAGCTGGGATTCACTGCCCAGCAGACCCTGGATTACACACAGGCGCTGTACGAGAAGAAACTCGTGACATATCCCCGTACCGACAGCCGGTATCTGACGGATGATATGGCACCGTTGGTGCCGGAACTTGTTTCCGTGATTCAGCAGAGTTTTCAGATTCAGGCGGATGTACCGGCACCGGTGAATACAGCACAGGTCATCAATACCAAGAAAGTCACCGATCACCATGCCATTATCCCTACAAGAACAGCGGCGGGTTATGACATTTCCTCTCTTCCCAGTGGAGAACAAGCGATTCTTACTCTGCTGGCGGTGCGGCTGATTTGTGCGGTCGGAACACCCTGCCACTATGCAGAAACCATAGTAGAAGCGGAGTGTGCCGGTCAGAAGTTCGGCACGAAAGGCAAAACAGTCACGGATATGGGCTGGAGGCAATATGCAGGAAAGCCAGTTGAAGATGCTGAGAAGAATGCGGAGGCAGGTGATCTGCCGAAACTTTCGGAAGGCATGACACTGGAACTTGCCGGTGTCGATCTGAAAGAAGGCAAGACCAGCCCACCCAAGAGATTTACCGAAGACCTTCTGCTTTCAGCGATGGAGAGTGCCAGCTCGGACGAATTCCCGGATGGCGTAGAGCGAAAAGGCATCGGTACACCGGCCACACGCGCTGCCATCATCGAAAAACTGGTGCAGAAAGGCTTTATCGAGCGCAGGGGCGATAAGAAAACGAAATACCTTTGCTCTACGGACAAGGGAAATGCGCTGGTGACGGTGGTGCCGGAACAGATTCAGTCCCCCTCCATGACGGCAGATTGGGAGGAAAAATTGCTGAAAATAGAACACGGCGAGTATGACAGCGATGCCTTTATGGGCGAAATCAGCAACATGGTCAGCGGACTTGTCAAAACCTACGAGGCTGTGAAAGGTGCCAATGTGCTGATGCAGCCGGAGCGCAAGGTCATTGGCTCCTGTCCCGCCTGCGGCAGTGATGTTTGTGAAACGGCAAAGGGATGGTTTTGCAGGGATAAGAGCTGTAAATTTGCGCTCTGGAAGGAAAACAGGTTTTTTCAGACACTGGGAAAGCAGATGACAGAGGAACTGGCAAAGCAACTGGTAAATCGTGGAAAAGCACGGCTTACCCATTGCTATTCCAAGAAGTCCAATCGTTACTATGACACAACCGTTTATGTAGAGACCGGCGAGGACGGTGCAGCAGCATTTAAGCTGGAGTTTGGAGGTAAAAAATGAGCATGAAAATGATGAATGCAGCTTATCTGGTGGATAATGCCGCGCTGCTTTCCTTGCAGGAAAAGCAGGACGGCGTGGAATTCCATTGCTTTGATATGGGCAGCAAGGTGCAGGTTGCCGAGGGACACATGGGTTGGGATGTGTTGGATAAACAATCGTTTTCTACTCTCGAAGAAAGCGCGAGGGTGGCAGCACTCAAGGAGATTCCCCAGCTGGACGGTCTTACCGTTGCGCCGGTAGCTCCGGAGATGCTGGAGCAGGTACGCGGCGGCAGAAAGGTTCTCTGGCAGATGAAAAAGGCTGATCCTGAGCTGGAGAATGCAAAAAATATCCGGTTTATCACCAGCAGCTACGAGGATCGGTTCAAAATTCCGGATGGCAGCGCGGTGGAGATCAAGTATCCGAATCGGAAGTTTTCGGCCCGCTGCGAATATATGGACGAATATCATTTGCGCCTGGGGTATGATGTTTTGCACATCTGTCAGCTGGCAGAAATGCTGGAACGCGGCGGTGGTACATGCCGCCCGGAGCCGCTGATTACGGAAGAACGCAGCGCATGGGATTTGGGAAGCAAGGGCTTTCTTGCCATTCAGACCTGTGAGGACGGTTACGACTATACCTTATATCATAAGGACTTCACGGAAATTGACGGCGGGCAGATCGACAACCCGGAAATCAGCATGAATGCAGCCAGAGACCAGATTCTTTCGGATTATGGGTTCGGTGGCCGCACCATGACGCGGATTGACTATGATGAACTTTGTGATCGTGCAGAGGAAGCAGAAATCAGCAGACGGGAATCTGTGCTGGGTAAACTCTCGGATTTGTCTTCCAGAACGGATACGCCGGTGAAAGCTGCCAAGGCGAAGGAGGCAGAGCGATGAAATACAAGCTTACGAAGGCGGAGCAGGAAACAGTCATCAATTTTGATAATGAACTGGATACCGCCAGTGTTTACACCCATGACAGCCGCCTGATTAAGAAGCTCCGGGAACTGCGAAAACAGTATCCGGAGCAGTTTGTTTTGGAGCACCGGGAGCATGGGTCGGTCACGTATACGATTCCGAAACGCTGCGTCGGTATCCGACCGCCTTACAGTGAAAAGCGTCGGGAACAGCAGCGACAGGAAGCAAAGGAAAACGGCCTGCCGTTTATGGAGAAGGGAGAAATGAATGATGGCAAGAATTGAAAAATGGGATGAAGTGCATGGAACGCAGGCACCGGACGAAAAAATGATGGCATTTCTCGACAGTGCTACCGACCAGTATGCGATTTTGCAGCTTCGCCGCAGCGAGGATACGGTATATGAACGCTTTTCGTCTATGCGCGAACTGGAACGGATGGGGCTGGAGCCGGATATTGACCATTATGAGGTGGTTTATATGGCTCCGCTGCTTCCCTACAAGGATCAGAATACGATGTTGGAGGAACTGTATGCGAAATTCAATGTTTCCTGCCCTAATGATTTTACTGGGCATAGTCTTTCTGTGTCTGACATCGTGGCTTTACGGCAGAATGGTGTTGTAAGCTGTCACTATGTGGATTCCATCGGATTCCAGGAACTGCCCGGATTCTTGAAACCAGAGAATTACCTGAAAGCCGCAGAAATGGCGATGGAAGACGATTACGGCATGATTGACGGCGTAATCAATAACGGAAAGAAGGAAGAACCGGTGGAGAAAGCATCGGTTCTGGATCAGCTGAAGGAAAAGCAGGAGGCTGTGCCGCCTGCGCCGCCTCGCAGGTGCTGCGAAGAAAAGGAGTTATAAATGCGTTTTACGGATGACGAATGGATGCTCATGATGCTTTACAGCCCTGGCACACGGACAGGGCTGATTGCAGAGCTTCAGATGATGCAGAAGTCTGACCGGCAGAGATAGAAACCTGCGCAGGTGGACGGCCTCGCTGCTTGCAAAACTGGCAAAGATGACGGATGCAGAATATGAGGCACTGGATTTATATCCGGACGAATAAAGGAGAGGAGGAATAATACAGATGATGACGAAAACGGCTTATTATATGCAGATGGCACAGGAAGCAGCGGCGCAGATCACTGGCAGCAAAGAACAGTGGACAGCGTTTCTGACCACATCCGCGCGGCTTTATAAGTATCCCTTTGCGGAGCAGCTGATGATCTATAAGCAGAGACCAGAAGCAACGGCCTGTGCAGAGTACGATCTCTGGAATGACCGGATGAACCGGTATGTAAAGCGTGGCTCCAAGGGCATTGCTCTTTTGGATATGCGTGGGGAGCAGCCGAAACTGCGGTATGTATTTGATGTGGCAGATACCGGAGAACGGAAGAATTCCCGACCGGTACAGCTCTGGAAAATGAATGCGGAGCATGAGCAGCCAATCATTCGCGCACTGGATGTAGCATTTGATGTTCCTGCCGGTGCTGGGTCTCTGGAAAATCATATCATGGAAGCGGCAGAACGCCTTGCAAGGGATTACTGGGAGGAAAACCGCAGGCAGATTAGTGACATCGTTGCAGATTCCTATCTGGAAGGATATGATGAACTCAACATCGGAGCTTCCTTTAAGAGAGCTGCCGCTGTCAGCATCGCATATTCCGTCTTTACCCGGACGGTGGGCAATGCGGATGACTATTTTGAACACGAGGATTTTCTGGACATCTTTGATTTTAATACGCAGGCTGCCGCCAATGTACTGGGAACTGCGGTCAGCGAAATGTCCAGCCAGATCTTCCGGGAAATTGAACGCACGATCCGAACCTATGAAAGAGATAAGCAGGCAGAAAGGAGCCAAAACTATGATGGAGCTGAATTACACGAAGAACGGCGATTACCTGATTCCGGACATCCAGTTGTCGGTGCAGGAACAGAAGCCCCTGGGCAAGTACGGGAGGATGCGCAGAGCGTTCCTGCAGGAGAACAACACGCTGCTGTACAATCACCTGATCCTGACCGAGAAGCTGTATCCGCACCTGTGGGAGATTCAGGAGACCGCGACCGCACGGATGGAGCAGATGATGGCGGAGCTTCTGAAAGCGAATCCGGCACCGGACAAGAAGCTGAACCAGATTCCGTGGGTGCAGCACATGAACATGCTGAAAGCGCAGGCAGAGGAAGTTATTCTGACGGAACTTATCAAAAGTTAAACTTTATGAGCCTGTTTCAGTCCGAGGCAGAGCAGATTCAGAAAATTGATGCGGCGGCAGAAAATGCAGCCAGAGAAGCGGAGAGCGAAAAGCCCTCCGCTTTTGTCATTTCTGAGGATGAAATCGACCGGATGCTGCGGACAGGTTCTAATTTTGAAGGTGGAAAGATCCGTATTTATGCGCTGTATCAGCAGCAAGGGGATGCGAAAGAACGAGCTGCATTTCTGAAAGCGGAATACGGTCTTGGCGGTCACAGCTATACCTTTATGGATGGCAGTCGCGGTTTTGCGGATTATGACGGAAAAGGTATTCTGCTTCGCAATTACGGCCACGATCGGGAGGCGCGCCTTACATGGTCGGCGGTGGATAAGCGATTAGACCGGCTTGTGGTAAATGGTCAATATCTTACCGCACTGGAAATGGAAGAGTATCGAAAGCTGGAGCAGGAATATGGTGCACCGCTTCCTATGCCGACTGCCGCCCATGTATTTCCGCCAACACCACCGGAACACTATGATACCGGAAATGAGCATGTGGACAATTTGCTGAATACGGCTGCGGATGTCTATGCCCGGAGCGAGTTGGCAGCACCCCAGCGATTTACCGTGATGGAGACAGACGATGGCTATGCGATTTGGGATGATATTCAGGACGGCATTCATGTAGAGCCGGATGGTGTCAGCGAGGAATTTACCAGCGAATGGGAGGCGGAGACTTACCGTCAGCAACTGATTGAAAAAGTCCAGGAACGAGAAGCAAAAGACTGGCTCTATGTTGAACAGAGCAAGCAGAATTTGCAGCAGGACATTCCATTCCCGGATGTGGAATCTGAAGAAATACAGGAACCAGATCACGCAGAGGCAGATCCTCTGGTGCTGGAAATGAAGGAACATGCCAGAGAACTTGCCAAAGAGTCAGGCTATGCGCCGGATGAACGATTTGTAGTCACGATGACCGGCGAGAATTTCCCGGATTCTAAAGATGCGTTTGCCATTTGGGATTATGTTAAAGAAGAGTATTACGGATATTCGGACGGAAAAGTGCAGACATTTGCCGATTATGTGAGCGCGTCAGAGGCGTTGCAGGAGATTCGCGGCAGAAGTATGGAGGCTGAAAAAGAGCCTGCAACTGTGCAGCCAGAACCGGCAGCTCCGGTGCAGCCAGATTATCGTGTCGGCGATACGCTGTATCTGGACGGAAAGGCATTTACGATTGAAAAAGTCGGGCTTTTTGATGTGGAGCTTCGGGACCCGGATTCCGTGTATCCGATCTTCCGCTCGGAAAGCAAGGAGAATCTGGCAAGACTTTTGGAGCATGAGGAAAATGTTCACCTGCACAATCTGGTGGTTGATCTGAATTCTGGAAAAAAGAAGCGTTCCGGCAGGGCATGAAGCAAAACATGCGGAGAACTATCGTATCAACATGCTTTCATCTTGGCGAAGGCAGTCCCAAACAGAAATTCCGTGCCAACATGGATGCTATCTACACGCTGAAAGCCTTAGAAAACCAGCACAGGGATGCGACACCAGAAGAACAGGAAACACTGGCCAATTATGTCGGCTGGGGTGGACTGGCAGATGCCTTTGACGCAGAGAAAGCTGCCTGGGCTGGCGAATATAAGGAACTGAAAGCGGCTCTCACGGAAGAAGAATATGCCGCAGCCAGGGCTTCGACTCTGAATGCACATTACACCAGTCCTACCGTGATCCGTGCAATCTATGAAGCGTTGGACGGTATGGGATTTGAAAAGGGCAACATTCTGGAGCCGTCGATGGGTGTCGGCAACTTCTTCGGTATGCTGCCGGATTCCATGCTGGAAAGCAGACTGTATGGTGTGGAACTGGATTCCATCACAGGGCGTATTGCGCAGAAGCTGTATCCGCAGGCAGAAATCAAGGTGGCAGGTTTTGAAACCACCGACCGCCGCGACTTCTATGATCTGGCTGTGGGCAATGTGCCCTTTGGCAACTACCGTGTCAGCGATAAACCCTATGATAAGCTCGGTTTTTCTATCCACAACTATTTCTTTGCCAAGGCATTGGATCAGGTTCGTCCCGGTGGCATCGTGGCCTTTGTTACCAGCCGCTACACGATGGATTCCAAGAATCCAGATGCGCGAAAGTATCTGGCACAGCGGGCAGAACTGCTGGGAGCCATCCGACTTCCTAATAACGCATTCCGTGCCAATGCCGGTACAGATGTAGTGTCGGATATCATTTTTCTGCAAAAGAGAGACCATCCCATTGATATCGAGCCGGATTGGGTGCATCTGGGGCTGACATCGGAGGGTATTACCCTCAACAGCTACTTTGTTGACCACCCGGAAATGGTGCTGGGTGAGATTACAACGGAAAGTACCCAGTACGGCAAGGAAGAATGTACGGTCATTCCGATTCCAGAAGCAGATCTGGGAGACCAGCTGCATGAGGCTGTGCAGCACATCGGCGGTCACTATGAAGCGCAGGAGCTGGCACCGGAGGAAGAACTGTCCTTGCAGGGCGAAACCATTCCGGCAGACCCCAATGTAAAGAACTTCTCCTATGCAGTGGTGGATGGGGATGTCTACTTCCGTGAGAACAGCATCATGCGAAAGGCTGACCTTTCTGCGACAGCCACCGGCAGGATCAAGGGCATGGTGGAGCTTCGTACCATTGTGCAGGAACTGATCGACTATCAGCTGAACGATTACCCGGAGGACGCGATTGCCCAGAAACAGCGGGAACTGAATGTAGCATGACCGATTCGCCGATCAATACGGGCTTATCAACTCCCGTGCAAATGCGCAGGCTTTTTCGGAAGATTCATCGTATTATCTGCTCTGCTCTCTGGAAAACGTAGATGAAAACGGCAGGCTGGAATCCAAGGCAGATATGTTCACCAAACGGACGATTCGACCGGAACGGGCTGTTACCAGCGTAGATACTCCGGCGGAAGCTCTGGCAATCTCTATCGGAGAGCGCGGCAGAGTGGATTTAGCCTATATGTCGGAGCTTTTAGGCACGCCGGGGGAATATGAAAAAATCCAGCAGGAACTGCATGGTGTCATTTTCAAAGACCCGATGACGCAGGGCGGTGAGGAAACTGGCTGGGTAACGGCTGATGAATATCTGTCCGGCAATGTCCGGGAAAAAACTCCGCGTGGCAGAACTGGCTGCGGCTTCTGACCCTGCCTTTGCGGTAAACACGGAATATTTGAAGAAAGCACAGCCGAAAGACCTGGATGCGTCGGAGATTGATGTGCGCCTTGGTGCCACATGGGTCAATCGGGATTATATCCAGCAGTTTATGGAAGAAACCTTTGAACCGCCGTTCTATCTGCGCCGAAATATTGAAGTGAAATTCTCTCCCATGACGGCAGAATGGCAGATTACCGGCAAGAGTACACCGAGCCGGAATGATGTCCATGCCTATATGACCTACGGCACCAGCCGTGCCAATGCCTACCGGATTCTAGAGGATACGCTGAATCTACGGGATATCCGTATCTACGATACCGTGGAGGATGCAGACGGCAAGCAAAAGCGAGTTCTGAACAAAAAGAGAGACAACCCTCGCCCAGCAGAAACAGCAGGCCATTAAGGATGCGTTTCAGAATTGGGTGTGGAAAGACCCTTATCGCCGCGCGGAACTTGTGGAAAAGTATAATGAGTTGTTCAACAGTACTCGTCCCCGTGAGTACGATGGTTCTCATATCCGCTTTGGCGGTATGAATCCGGAGATCCGGCTGCGGGAACACCAGCAGAATGCCATTGCTCATGTGCTGTACGGCGGCAATACGCTGCTGGCCCACGAGGTAGGTGCTGGCAAGACCTTCGAGATGGCAGCTTCTGCTATGGAGGCAAAGCGGCTGGGACTGTGTCAGAAATCCATGTTTGTTGTTCCAAATCATTTGACCCTTCAGTGGGCAAACGAGTTCCTACGTCTGTATCCGAGTGCAAAATTGCTGGTGGCAAGCAAAAAGGACTTTGAGACTGCCCGCAGAAAAAAGTTCTGCGCACGAATTGCCACTGGCGATTACGATGCAGTCATCATCGGGCATTCTCAGTTTGAGAAAATCCCGGTGTCCGCAGAACGGCAGGAGCGGATTTTCACTGCCCAGATTGATGAAATCGAAAATGCTATTGCTGAGATGAAATCCCAGAATGGCGAGCGTTTCTCCATCAAACAGATGGAAAAGACCCGGAAAGGATTGGAGGCGAGATTGGAGAAACTCCGGGCAACCGACCGAAAGGACGATGTGATTACCTTTGAGCAGCTGGGCGTAGATCGGCTGTTCGTAGACGAGGCACACGCGTTTAAGAACCTGTTCCTCTACACAAAAATGCGCAATGTCGCAGGCTTGTCCACATCGGAAGCGCAGAAATCTTCGGATATGTTTATGAAATGTCAGTATATGGACGAGCTGACTGGCGGGCGCGGCATCATTTTTGCGACCGGCACCCCGGTCAGCAACAGCATGACGGAGCTTTACACCATGATGCGGTATCTCCAGTACGGCACATTGCAGCAGAAAGGGCTGACCCATTTCGACAGCTGGGCTTCTACCTTTGGTGAGACCACCACGGCCATTGAGCTGGCACCGGAAGGAACCGGATACCGGGCAAGAACGAGATTTGCAAAGTTCTTCAACCTGCCGGAGCTGATGAACATGTTCAAGGAAGTGGCGGATATCAAGACTTCCGATCAGCTGCATCTGCCGGTGCCGGAGGCAAAGTTTGAAACCGTGGTGGTGCAGCCTTCGGAGCATCAGCAGGCGATGGTGGCGGAGCTTTCGGAACGGGCGGCGGCTGTGCATTCCGGCGTGGTAGACCCGTCGGTCGATAACATGCTGAAAATCACATCGGACGGCAGAAAACTGGGGTTGGATCAGCGGCTGATGAATCCGCTTCTGCCGGATGACCCCAACAGTAAGCTCAATGCCTGTGTGCGGAATGTGCTTCGGATTTATGAGGAAGGACAGTCGGATAAGCTGACCCAGCTGCTGTTCTGCGACCTCAGCACACCGAAAAACGATGGAACCTTCAATGTCTATGAGGATATCCGCGCTAAACTCATCCAGTCCGGCGTACAGGAAGAAGAAATCGCATTTATCCATGATGCCGATACCGAGGCAAAAAAGAAAGATTTGTTTGCCAAAGTCCGTACCGGACAGGTTCGGGTGTTGTTAGGTTCGACACAGAAGATGGGCGCAGGCACGAACGTGCAGGACAGGCTGGTGGCCGTGCATCATCTGGATGTGGGCTGGCGGCCTGCTGATATGACCCAGCGAAATGGTCGTATCATCCGTCAGGGCAACCGAAACAAAGAGGTGCAGGTTTATCAGTATGTGACGGAAGGAACTTTTGATGCCTACCTCTATCAGACACTGGAGAATAAGCAGAAGTTTATCAGTCAGATCATGACCAGCAAATCTCCGGTACGTTCCTGTGATGATGTGGATGAGCAGGCACTTTCCTATGCGGAGATCAAGGCACTTTGTGCAGGAGACCCGCAGATCAAGGAAAAAATGGATTTGGATGTGGATGTTGCAAGGCTGAAAGTGCTGAAAGCGGATCATCAGAGTCAGCAGTACCGATTGGAGGATAAGCTGATGAAATATTTTCCTGCAGAGATTGAGAAGACGCAAGGGTTTCATCAAGGGCTTTCAGTCGGATATCCGGACAGTGGCGGCACATCCGTTGCCGGAAGAAGGGTTCTGCGGTATGGAGGTGAATGGCACACGCTTTACTGAAAAAGCTGAGGCCGGTGAAGCAATCCTCGCGGTCTGTAAAGCCAATCAGAGTTTGGAGCCGGTGCCGCTTGGCAGCTATCGAGGTTTCAAAATGGAGCTGGCATTTGACAGCTTCCAGAAAGAGTATCAGGTGCTGCTGAAAGGCGAGATGACCCACCGAGTGCCCATCGGCACCAGTGCTGCGGGCAATATCCAGCGTTTGGATAATGCTCTTGCCGGGATTCCTGCAAGGCTGGAAAAGGCGGAACAGCAGTTGGACAATCTTAGGAGCCAGCAGGAAGCGGCGCAGGCCGAGCTTGGAAAGCCGTTCCCCCAGGAGGCAGAACTGGCGGAAAAGAGTGCAAGACTGGCAGAACTGGACGCACTGCTGAATATGGATGACCGTGGAAATGATGATCCTAACCGTGAGAGAACAACGGAAAAGCCGTCTGTCCTGGCAGAGCTGCGTGACCGTGCAGGGCGCATTCCGCCGATGACACACCGGGATGATGAGGAGGTGGCACTATGAGTGTTCGGGAACACTGGATCAATGTCCGGGTAAGCCCGGAAGAGCTGGCGAGGATTCGTGAAAAAGCAGAAGGAATTGGGGATTCGGAATACCGGTGCCTATATGAGAAAAATGGCGATGGACGGGTACTGCGTGAATCTTGATTTGTCGGATGTGGCGCAGGTATCCACCCTTCTTCGCCGATGCAGCAACAACCTGAACCAGTACGCAAAACGAGCCAATGAATCCGGAAGCATCTATGCGGAGGATATCCGGGATTTGCAGAAGCGGCTGGATGAACTCTGGGAGATGCAGAAGCTGATCCTGAAGAGGCTTTCTGGTATTCGATGACGGCGCAAACGTGCGGAATTTCTATTGCACATGGCACAGATGAAACAGTCTGTGTCATTACATATTTTTTGAGGTCTACCTGTTGACATCGTGGTGTTTGGCAAGCGGGTACGGTAAAATGAAGATGAAAAGAAAAAAAATGAAGGGGTGAAATCCATGAAGATCGTAAGTTTTTTGTTGAAACTGGTGCTGAAAATCCTGTTGCTGCCGGTTGCGTTTCTGCTGCGATTTCTGTGCTTTATCGGGAATCTGCTGATGCAGCTATCCCTGTGGGTGCTTTCGCCGGTTATGTTGTTCGTTCTTGGCTGCGGCATCTATTCGGTGGTTCGGGCGAGCTGGACGGATGTGTTCTTGCTGACCCTGATTGAGATGGGACTGTTCGCAGCTGCGGTTGGTGCGGGCGGCATCATGGAACTGATGGAACGGCTGTGCGAGCGTGTAGAGGATGTTTTGACAGTTTGAGTTCAGGAGGGATTAGATGGATATTCAGTTTATGAAAGATTATTATGATTTACGGTACGAGGAAACAGATGGAGAGAACTATTTTGTGGAAGAGACAGCTTATCAGGAAAAACAGTCTGAGCAATCGAAGATGGAAGACCAGCTGATGGAAATGGTGGGAGGCAGCGAATCTAATGTGTGGAAGCTGTACGAAAGCATTAGTGCGTCTATTTCGATATGGAAGAAATCATCAAGCAGGCAGTTTATTTGCAGGGAGCTTATGACCGAGAACGGATGCTAAAATGAGAATAGTGGATTGGTAAGAGCTGCCTTCGGGTAGCTCTTTTTAGATGGAGGAATATGAAAATGGCGGCTACAAGACTAATTGCGCTGCATATCAATAAAGGAAAGACGGTAGCGCAGTGCCTGGCTGACCGTACTGATTATTCTGAGAATGCAGCAAAGACGGAAGATGGAAAATACATCAGCGCGTATGCCTGTGATGCAAAGACCTGTGATGAAGAATTTCTGCTTTCCAAACGGCAGTATGAGCATATCACCGGTAGAACCCAGGCGCATGAGGTAATGGCATATCAGATTCGGCAATCCTTTAAGCCTGGAGAGATCACGCCGGAGGAAGCAAACAAGGTTGGGTATGAGACGGCCATGCGATTTACCAAGGGAAAACACGCCTTTATCGTGGCTACCCATATTGATCGTGCACACATTCATAACCACATTATTTTTAATTCGACTACATTAGACTTCACCAGAAAATTCCGAGATTTTCGCTTATCCGGTCTTGCACTGGCAAGGCTCAGTGATATCGTCTGCCTGGAACACCGGTTGTCGGTCATAATCCGGAAGCCCTACGGGGAGCGGCAGAAGAGAACGGAATATCCGGAGAAAAAATCGCAGCGGGATGAAATCTGCGAGGCCATTGATGCAGCATTGGAAAGAGAACCAAAAAACTTCCGGGAGCTGATTGGAATTTTGCAGGAAGCAGGGTACGAGTATAAAGATGGAAAACAGCCTGCCCTGCGGGGAAGAAGGCCATGCCAGATTTGCCCGTTTTCGCTCTCTTGGCAAAGGATATTCGGTTGAAGAACTCTGCGAAGTGATTGCCGGGAATGCGGTTCATAAAAGCAAATTTGCAGAGAAAACCCGCACAAGCGCACGGTCGGCGCAGGTGCATCAGAAGGCAGAGCTGTCGTTCCTGATTGATGTCCGTGCCAAAATGCAGGCGGGCAAAGGCGCGGGATATGCGCGTTGGGCGAAAGTCTTTAATCTGAAGCAGATGGCAAAAGCTATGATGTTCATGGAAGAGCATGGAATCAAGAGCTATGCAGAGCTGAAAGAAAAGGCAGAGGAAATTTCTGAAAATTGCGATGCGCTGCTGGAATCTGTAAAGGCAGATGAGGCGCGGATGTCGGAAGTGTCGGTGCTGCGGAAGCATCTAATCAATTATGCCAAGACAAAAGATGTTTTTGCCGCGTATAAAGCATCCGGCTACAATCGGGAGTTCTATGAAGCCCATCGGGATATGCTGGCCTTGCGCAGCGCAGCAAAAAGGCGTTTGATGCCTATAAGAAAGAGAACGGTTCTGACAAAAAGCTCCCGCGCATCAGCGAGCTGAACGCAGAGTATGCGATGCTTTTGGAACGAAAGAAAAGCTCCTATGCAGAGTACCGCAAGACCAAATCTGAAATGCAGGATTGGCTTGTGGCGCAGAAGATTGTGCAGGAAATCCTGAAAGAGGACGAGCAGAAGAAAGAGCATACGCATGAGCAGGGAGAAGAAAAAGAGAGAATAGTAGATGATGGAATGTCCGGTGCAGTGTGGGCGTAATGCTCATGCTGCACCGGGCTTTTTCTTTGGCAGGAACTGCCGTTAAAGCATCCGGAACGGATGCGCAGCCCGATGCCGCAGGCAGCGTTCTAAGGGGATTGGGGAGTTCCCCCAACAAGCAGAAAATCGCTTTCGTGTCACGAAAGCCCTGCTTGCAGAAGAGTGGGTTCTAAAAAACTCGTTCAAAATTTGGAAGAACTTTCGATTGATTTTGTTCGTTTCTTGGAGTAGAATATAAATGAGAAAGTTTAACTTGCTGCGAGTGACTTTAGACATCGAAAAAGAGGTTCCGTATGGATTTCATGACGATTAAGCAGGCTTCTGAAAAATGGGGAATCTGCACAAGGAGAGTACAGACATTATGCACGGAAGGGCGAATTGATGGTGCCGAGCGTTTAGGCCATCAGTGGGTCATTCCTATTAACGCCGAAAAGCCGAAGGATGCCAGAATCAAAAGCGGCAGATACATTAAAGCAAAATCCGGAAATGGAGAGAACGAAGATGGAAAGAAAACCGTATAGTGCTGGAGCCGTGAAATTTTCGTTCTGGTTCATGGAATTTCGGAAAACCGTGCAGCTTTTGAGCGAGGGTAAGAGCTTTGCAGATATTAAAAAGTTGAATGAAGAGACAAACATCTATGGTGCACCGACAAAACTACGAGCGCAGCAGATTTATTCTACTGTAACAGCCCGTATCAAGACATTAGATGAAAGCTTTTATCCAATCTTTCTGAGCAGTGATCTTGCTACACAAAAATTATTTGTGCTGACTGCGGCTCTTTTGCATGACACGCTGTTCTTTGATTTTGTGTATGAAGTAGTGCGGGAAAAAATGATTCTTGGTTCCGATGAATTGACGGATGCAGATATCCGGATATTTTTCAAAAATAAGCAGGAACAGAGTGAGAAGGTGGCTTCTCTTCAAGACTATACGCTGCGCCGTCTCGGTTCCTGCTATAAGACACAGCTTTATGAAGCAGGACTTTTAGAAAGCAACCAGGCAAACAGCACAAGAAAAATACTGAAGCCAATTCTTGATATTGCATTTGAGCATTGGCTTTATGACCATGACCTTGGCATCATGGTAAAAACACTGACGGGGGTAAGATGAAATGGATTTAAGCCAAAGACTGGACGAGATGGAGCTTGCAATCCATAAGCCGTCTTTCCGAAAAGGAACAGGCCGCGCAAATGAGGTCAACTATTGGGTGTTTGATTATCCACCGGAAAAGGAACTGGAAGTTCGGGAGCGTGTAGAGTATCTGAAAAATAAGAACGACCGGGGCGATGATGATTTTGAGCTTGTGGTCTTTGACCTGTATGATATCATCATTGACTTTTTGGAAAAGAAAAACTTTATGGAAAAGTGTTATGACTTTGAAAAAAAGCGAGGAATCGAGCGTATCGTCAAGGCAGTGACCAACTCCATGAAGGTGAATGACGATGACACCTGATTGTGCAATATATCAAAAGAACATACGCCGGAGAATGCAGTCGTGTTCCTGACCGGTATCGGCAAGTGCTATCCGATTTTGCGCTCCCACAAGGTGCTTAACAACTTGCACCAGGCGTTTGTGCGCTGCCCGGTCGTGATGTTCTTTCCGGGAACCTATAATGAGCAGGAGCTGATCCTGTTCAATGAGATTAAAGACGATAACTATTACCGGGCATTCCGACTGGTAGAGTAATGGATGGAGGAAACAGTTATGCAGATCAAGGACATGTTCCGAAAGAAAATTGACCGTGAGATACAGGGCGTTATCATTGTCGGTCAGGGTGAAGAAACAAATGTAGCGCAGGAGCTGGAAGAGTATGTTGTGACCCGTGAGCTTCAGCGTCATTTTGCTGATTTTTTTGCAGCATATAAAAAAGGTATTCAGGGAACCACACCGAAAATGGGGGTCTGGATTTCCGGCTTCTTTGGAAGTGGTAAATCTCATTTTCTGAAAATCCTGTCCTATCTGCTTCAGAATAAACAGGTCGGAGACAAACATGCCATCGACTACTTCATTGAGGATCAGAAGATTACCAATCAGATGGTGCTGGCAGATATGCAGCTGGCAGCAAACACCCCATCGGACGTAATTTTTTCAACATTGATTCCAAAAGCGATTCGAATGGCAAAGAAAATAAAGATGCCATTGTGAACGTATTCCTGAAGGTCTTCAATGAAATGCAGGGCTTCTGCGGCTCCATGCCTCACCTTGCTGACCTGGAGCGCAGGCTTTCCGAGGAAGGTCGTTTTGAAGAGTTTAAGGAAAAGTTTGAAGAAGAGTATGGAGATCCGTGGGAAAGCTCTCGTCAGGACTTCGATTTCATTCAAGATTCTGTTGTCGATGTTCTTTCTGACATGGATTTCATGAGCGAATCAGCTGCCCGTAACTGGTGCGAGAAAGCAACCGAGGGCTACCAGATCAGCATTGAGGATTTTGCTAAGCGTGTAAAGTCCTACATTGATAAAAAAAGGCAATAACCACCATGTTGTCTTTCTGGTGGATGAGATCGGCCAGTACATCGGAGACGATTCCAAGCTCATGCTGAACCTCCAGACAGTGACGGAAGAACTGGGCAAGGAATGCATGGGTAAGGCTTGGGTAATCGTAACGAGCCAGCAGGATATCGACTCCATTACCAAGGTGAAGGGGAACGACTTCTCCAAGATTCAAGGACGTTTCGATACACGCCTTTCTCTGTCCTCTGCCAATGTAGACGCTGTTATCAAAAAGCGTATTCTGGATAAGACAGAGACCGCAGCACAGAGCCTGCGTCTGCTCTATGACCAGAAAGCGACCATCATCAAAAATCTGATTGTCTTCAACGACGGTGTGGAGAAAAAACTGTACGCTAACGCAGAAGATTTTGCAGAGGTTTATCCTTTTGTTCCATACCAGTTTAATTTGCTTGCCAGCGTGCTGACCAGCATCCGTACCCACGGTGCATCCGGCAAGCACCTGTCCGAAGGTGAACGTTCCATGCTAGCTCTGTTCAAAGAGTCTGCTATGCAGCTGATGGACGATGAGATGGGGGCAATCGTGCCGTTCTATCGGTTCTATGATGCATTGGAAAACTTCCTCGACCACAGCCACAGCAGCGTGATCATCCGCGCTTATGACAACAGTTATATCAACCCGGAAAAGAAGGAAAAAGATGTCTTTGCCATCAATGTGCTGAAGACCCTTTTCCTGATTAAATATGTTTTGGAGATCGAAGCCAACGTGGACAACATCGTGAGCCTGATGATTACCAGCATTGACGATGATCGTATTTCTTTGAAAGCACAGGTGGAGGATGCACTGAAAGTGCTGATGCGCCAGATGCTGATCCAGAAGAATGGCTCCATCTATGTTTTCCTGACCGATGAGGAACAGGAAATCAACAACGAAATCGAAAAAGAAAATGTGGAGATGCCGGAGGTCATCACGAAGATTGCGGAGATGATCTATGAGGACATTTTCTCCAGCAAGAAGTATCAGTACCCAAGCTTCAGTGGACGGTATGCGTTCTCCTTCAATCAGACAGTGGATGACCGCCCCTATAAGGCAAACCAGAATTACGATATCGGCCTCCGTGTGCTGACCCCGTGGTATGAGGGCGGCACCGATGATGGTACGCTGCGCCTGCTCTCTGGCCAGGGCAAGGAAGTTCTTGTGGTTCTGCCGAATGATGATGCGTTCCTGACGGAAATGCGGGCATACTTGAAAATTGAGCGGTTCCTGCGCAAGAACACTTCTGTGCAGCTTGCCAAGTATGAGACCATTAAGGAAGCAAAGCGTGTAGAGATGCGGGAACGCAACGGGAACGCCAAGCTTTACCTGACGGAAGCTCTGAAAGAGGCTACCATCTATGTCAATGGTGATGTGCTACACACCTCCGGCAAGGAAGTGACCAGCCGCATCAACGAGGCTATCGGAAGATTGGTGCAGACGGTTTACCACAAGCTGTCCTATATTGACGCAGCGATGGGCGAAGCAGACATCCGGAAGATGTTCAAGACCAGCAAACCAGCTGTCGCTGGCACTGGGAGATACCGGAGAATCCAATGTTCACGCACTGGATGATGTGCTGCAATTCGTGGCGGGCAACTCCCGGATGCACATGAAAACTTCTATGAAAACCATCAAGGATCGCTTTATGAAAGCACCCTATGGTTTTGTGGAAGATGACATCCATTGGCTGGTGGCACGGCTCTTTAAGCGTGGGGACCTGTCCTTTACGGTCAACGGTGAGAGCGTCAATCTGAACAACCGTTCCGAAGAAGAAATCATCGGCTACATCACGAAGAAGCAGTTCGTGGATAAGCTGCTGACGGAAGTGCGCGTCCGTGTGCCGGAAAACCAGAAAAAGGCCGTCCGCACCGTGATGAAAGAGCTGTTCAAGGTGGCACCGCCTGCCGATGACGAAGATACCATCATGAAGAACTTCCAGCATTACTGCGAGAATCGGATCACCGAGATTGAGCGGCTGGAACCGAAATATGAGAATTACGCCTATCCTGGAAAAGAAATTCTGGAAAAGGGCAAGAAGCGGCTTTCCGCACTGGTGCAGATTCAGGCACCGCTGGAATTCTTTAAGACCGTATTTGACGAGCAGGACGATCTGATGGATTTTGGCGAGGACTATGAGCCTATCCGTGATTTCTTTGGCAGTGAACAGCTGACCATCTTCACCCGTGCGCTGGATATGCTGAATATCTACGAGGACAGCAAGACCTACATCGTGGATGCAGAACTGGAAGACGTGGTGGCTAAGATGCGTACCATCGTCCGGATGGCGAAGCCCTACAAGGAGATTCCGAAGCTGCCGGAGCTGCGCGAGAAGTTTATGAACTGCTATATGCGCATTCTGGAAGAGCAGGCAGAGCCGGTCAAGGATTCCATCAATCAGGATCGGAACCGTGTCTTTGAGGTGCTGAACACCAAGCCCTATAAGGATGCAAGGTTTAATCGTTATCTGGAGCTGTTTAAGGAGATCATGGACGGTGCGGAGCACTGTAACAATGTCTCCACTTTGCGCAGTTATGCAGATAAGGCGGAGGCACTGAAGCTGCGCCTGCTCAACGAGATGAACGCAGAGGACATTCGCCTTGCAAAGGAAGCAGCGGCAAAGGCCGAGGCAGAGCGCAAGCGTCAGGAAGAAGAGGCGAAGAAGCGCGGCGAGGCCGTGAAACCGGAAGAAAAGGTCGCAGAACCGCAGCCGGTATATAAGGTGCGCACCACGAAGAATGTCTCCATTAAGACAGTTGCCAAGACTGCATCGTGGCGGCTGGAGAGCAAGGACGACATTGATAAATACCTTGCCGCATTGCGTGAAAACCTGCTGAAAGAGATGGACGAAGATACAATCGTCAACATTGAACTATAAATGACAGGAGGATTGGCTCCATGAACAAGACAGCCATAAAGAATTTTGCGATCTGGGCGCGGAATAAGCTGATTGCAGATGTCAGCTATGATGCCCGCCTGATCGGTATTACGGAAGACGGCATTGCCAAGCCATTGCCGCAGAGCTTCGGCGGTACTCAGTTCTTCGATATCGGCACCGCAGAACCGTATTCGATTTCCGGCGAGGCCGTGCGGCAGCGTGACAAGCTGATAGAGGTCATCCAGCAGAAGGAAAAAAAGATACCGACTACAAAACCGCATATCAGTATGTGATTGAGGAGGTTGCCTATACATGGTTTAACCGCCTGATCGCCATCCGTTTCATGGAGGTCAATGACTATCTGCCTTCCCATATCCGAGTGCTCTCTTCCGAGAGCGGAAAGCTGGAGCCGGATCTGGTTACAACACCGTTTGACGCAGAGCTGCCCTTCACTGCGGAGGAAGAGGCTCAGATTTTCCAGCTGAAGCAGGACAACAAGCTGGACGAGGTGTTCCGCATCCTGTTCCTGAAACAGTGCAATGCCCTGAACGAGATTCTGCCTGCTCTGTTTGAAAAGACAAAGAACTACACCGAGCTACTGCTCAGCTTGTCCGTTATTGACCAGGATGGCGTGGTCTATCATCTGATTCACGATATTCCGGAGGATGACTTCAACATCGAGCGCGGTGGTCAGGTGGAAATCATCGGCTGGTTGTACCAGTATTACAACACTGAGCCGAAGGCCGCTGCCTTTGCCAAGAACGGTAAGATCACCAAAGAGGAAATTCCTGCCGTGACTCAGCTGTTCACACCGGACTGGATCGTCCGCTACATGGTGGAGAACAGCCTTGGTCGTCTGTGGGTGGAAGGACACCCGGACTGCGACCTGAAAGAAAAACTGGAAATACTATCTGGAAGAGGCACAGCAGGAGCCGGAGGTGCAGGCAAAACTTTCGGAAATTCGTAAAGAGTACGCTGCCCTGAACCAGGAGGATATCAAGCTCATCGACCCCTGCATGGGTTCCGGTCATATCCTGGTATACGCCTTTGATGTGCTGATGCAGATTTACGAGAGTGCTGGTTACAGCCAGCGTGATGCTGCAAAGAGCATTCTGGAACACAACATTTACGGTCTGGACATTGATGATCGTGCCTATCAGCTGGCGTACTTTGCCGTGATGATGAAAGCACGGCAGTACAATCGCCGTATCCTAAACGGAGAAAATACCTGCCATGTCTATGCCATTCAGGAGAGCAACAGCATCAACCGTGCGCACCTGAAATATTTTGGCGCAGGGATGGACGATATTGAGAAGAATGCCGCTAAAATGCAGCTGGAAGGTCTGCTGGACAACCTGACCGATGCCAAGGAGTACGGCTCTATCCTCAATGTGGAGAGCTACAACTGGGATTTGCTGCGCCGGTTTGTGGCAGCGGAGGATACCGCAGGTCAGATCAGCATGGATAGCGTGGGCGTGGAAGATACTGCCGAGCAGCTGAATCGGCTCATTGATATCGGCGAAACTGCAAGTAGAAAGTATGATATAGTGGTCACAAATCCGCCTTATAGAGCAGTTGCTGATTGTACAGAACGCTTAAATAGCTTTGTGAAAGCAAACTATCCTGATAGCAAAAATGATTTAAGTACGATATTCATGGAAAAAACACTGAGTATGTCCAAGCCTCATGGATTTATGGCAATGATCAACATACCGGTGTGGATGTCGAAGTCAAGTTTTGAACAGCTACGGTATAAATTACTTGCATTGCACACGTTTGTTGCTGTGGCTCACTGTGGACGAGGCATATTTGGTTCGGATTTTGGAACAGTAGCGTTTGTTGTCCAAAATAGTCATATTAAAATGTATAAAGCGTTATTCCGCCAGTTGTTTGATGAATTGGGAGCGGTGGATTCTGTTGAGCAAAAGGAAAAGTGGTTCTTAGAAGGAAAAGGAGTGTTCTATGCCTATCCAGATAAATTCTTGAAGATTGCGAGCTATCCTATTGCATATTGGGTAAGTGATCGCCTTTTGACAATTCTAAATGAATGCAAACCATTGACCGAATTTGCAGCACCACGAAAAGGAAACCACTGGTGATAATGATACATTTGCACGACTTTGGTTTGAAATAGCACTCGCTAAATTTGGAATCAACGGGAATAATCATGCGAAGTGGTATCCGATGACAAAAGGTGGAGATTTTAGGCGTTGGTATGGAGACAACAGCTATGTTGTAAACTGGGAAAATGATGGGGAAGCTCTAAAAAACTTCAAAGATGATAATGGAAAGCTTCGTTCCGTAATAAGAAACTCACAGTATTATTTCCAAGATTGTATTTCGTGGAATGATACGACAGCAACTGGTAAAATTGCATTTCGTTATCAAACAAAAAGAATTTATTCCGAATGCATCAGGCCCGTGTGTGTATGCAAATAAAAATTTGTGGTATCTATTTGGCTTGTTAAACTCTAAAAAGTATCTCAAGTGCTTTTGGAAATTCTTGCACCAAATATGAAGTTTGAAGTTGGGCAAATGGGGCTTGTTCCCATTATTATGGGAGATCCACAAGATGTTGAGATACTCATACTACTCTTCAAGAAGAAAAAATTGGATTGGGATTCCTTTGAAACCTCTTGGGACTTTAAGAAGCACCCATTGCTTCGCAATGTCTCCACGATTTCCGAAGCCTTTACCCAGTGGCAGGCTGAATGCGACGACCGTTTTAACCAGCTGAAAGCCAACGAGGAAGAGCTGAACCGCATTTTCATCAACATCTACGGCTTGCAGGACGAACTTACGCCGGATGTGGAGGACAAGGATGTGACCGTGCGCAAGGCCGACTTGCAGCGGGATATCAAGAGTTTGCTCAGCTACGCCGTGGGCTGTATGTTTGGCCGCTACTCTATTTACAAGGATGGTCTGCTTTTTGCCGGAGAACCGTATTCCTTGCAGGCATTTGTGGATAAGATGAACGACCGCCCTGGAACGATTTCTGATGAAGAGTTGGAACGCGCATACCGTAATGAAGGTGTTGTGGTCGATGAAATGTTCTTCCCGGATGCTGACAATGTTATCCCCATCACTGATGAAGAATATCTGGACGATGATATTGTTTCGCGCCTGTGTGCATGGCTGAAAGCAGTGTACGGTGATGATACGCTGGAAGCAAACCTTGATTATATCGCAAAAGCCCTCGGCAATAAGGGCAGCACCAGCCGGGAGATTATCCGAAACTACTTCTTGAACGATTTCTTCAAGGATCACTGCCAGACTTACTCTGTCACTGGCTCCGGCAAGCGTCCGATCTACTGGCTGTTTGACAGCGGCAAGCAGAACGGCTTTAAGGCACTGGTTTACCTGCACCGATACACGCCGGATACCATCGGCAACCTGCGTATCGACTACCTGCACAAGATGCAGCGTGTATATGAATCCGAGATCAACCGGATGCAGGATATGATGGATCACAGCGAGAATGCCCGTGAGGTGGCAGCAGCCTCCAAGCGCAAGGATAAACTTGCCAAGCAGCTGAAGGAATGTCGGGAATACGATGAGAAGATCAGCCATCTGGCACTTTCCCGTATCGAGCTTGACCTCGATGACGGCGTAAAGGTCAACTACCGCAAGCTCCAGACCGCCCAGGACGGCAAGTTCTATGAGGTGCTGGCAGACAGTAAGAATATCATGGTGAAAGAAAAGAAATAAGAAAAATGACCGGAGGGAGTGGGAAAATGCAAAATCACTGGACAAAGGATGATGTCGCGGCGGCATGGCAGCGTTTTGAACGTACATATGCCCATGATCCGGTGGCATACCGCTTCCTCTGCGGTCATTGTATTCAGGATGAAACCGATGAAGATGCGTTGGATTACAATATCATTGGTGTCTGGCTTGTCTGTCATAGAAAATATCGTGACTGGTCAACCGAGAAATCCTATGATCTGGCATGGATACTGGAATTTATGCAGGCGTATCACATGACGATTCCACGGTACATCAAAAGAACAAAGTTCTACCGGAAAAAGATGAAGCTATTGCTGAGTTCTCTTGTAAGAGATAAAGACCAATCACAGGAAAAAAGGACAATGATATGGCAGAATTGAACCTGAAACAAATTATAGACCGCCTGAATGCGGAATTTACCGGAGAGACCCGGAAACTGGTTTTCTGGTACGATGATAAGGCAGAATTTGCCGAGGATATGGAGACAGTTGAGCTTCAGAATGCGAAGATCTACCATCTCCAGCCGGATAACCAGTTCTATACAAAGTATTTTCTGGAGCGTGTGGATAAGACCACGAATTATCTGATTTATGCACCGTTTCCGAAGCCGGATGTAAGGGACAACCATCTGGAAGACACAATGCTGTATTCCAGACGGTTCTTTGCCGACCGTGCCTCCCTGCTGTCGGTTGACCTCGGTATTGAGGAAAAGTACAAGCCGGTTATTGAGAAGCACATCAAGTTTTTCGCCAACAAAGAGCGCACTCAGCGGTTCTATGATTTGGAAATCGAAAACTTTAATGAAGAAAATATCCTTGTCGGCCTGCTGAGTGCAGTCTGCAAGGCGCGTACCTGCTCTTTTGAGGAGGTCGTGCGCATCGTGTTGATGGATGGCGAGCTGGTGGACAATGCTTTCTTGCAGGAGTTTGAAAAATACGATCTGCTGTCTGCATTCTGGCAGCTCTGTGAGCAGCATTTCGGATACACTGATACAAAGCCGAGTTTGGAACGGCTGCTGGTAACATTGTTCGTTACTTATACTGGGCGATATGTGCAGGCAGAGCTTCCGGCAGCATGGAAGAGCTTTGTGTCCTACAAGTCAGGCAATATTATCGCATTTCTCGATAGCTTGATGAACAGCGTCCTGTACCGGGATAAATACGACGCTTTGTCGGCACATGTTGCCAAGGGTCTGAATGTTCTTTCGGCATTTGCAGGAATGCGAGTGGACGATTTGGTGGAGTGCGACACTTTCCTTGCCGTGGATCAGGTGCTGGTAAAGTGGCTTATTGGCAGACTTGTTTCGGAAGATATCGGCGCAATCGTAGACGGATTTACCATTCCGGAACTCTGTGAAAAACGGGCTAAAATGCACTTTGGCAGAAAGACCGGGAAGACCTATCAGATGCTTTCCAGCGCGTATAGCATGGTGAAAGAAGCGGATTACCATGCCGCAGATGGCTTAAAGCCAATCATCGACCGATATCTTGCTGCGGATTACAATATGGATCAGCAGTATCGGAAATTCTACTATTATTACGACCAGCTGGAGAGCACGGAAAGTTTTGAACCGCTTCGGGAGCTGGTGGAAAATATTTACACGAACGAATATCTGGCTTGTCTGCTCCCTGCCTGGAATGCTGGAATTCAGCAGGATGCCGCATTTTCGGCAATTCCGTTGCAGCGGGAGTTTTACAATGCCAACCTGCGCTATACCAAAGAACGCACCGTGGTCATCATTTCGGATGCCATGCGTTACGAGGTAGGACAGGAGTTGTTTGCCAGAATGCAGGATGACCCGAAATGCACGGCAAAACTTTCTGTACAGTTGAGTGTTCTTCCGTCTTATACGAGGCTCGGTATGGCAGCACTTTTGCCACATAAGACACTGGAAATGACGGATGATTTTCAGGTACTGGCAGATGGTATCCTTTGCGATAATCTGGCAGGTCGGCAGCAGGTGCTGCAAAGCTATAACCCGGATAGTGTCTGTGTACAGTTCGATGATATCAAAAATCTGAAAGTGGCAGAGCTGCGAGATGTGCTGACAAAACGTCAGATCATCTATGTATACCATAATCAGATCGACGCGCGTGGAGACAAGGCAAATACCGAGGATGAGGTGTTTCATGCGTGTGAGGAGGCCGTTCAGGAAATTATGGATTTGATTCATCGAATCTCCGTCAGCGGCAACACCTATCACTTTATCGTCACTGCCGATCATGGCTTTATTTACAAGCGTGATAAGCTGACAGAAAGTGACAAGATTTCCGGGAAAAGTGCGGACAAAGCATTTGTCAATCGCAGATTTATTGTTTCCAAGGCGACACTGGAAAATGACGGCATCGATCATATGAGCATGGGACGCGTTCTGGGGAACGAGGACAGCAAGGTGGTCTCCTATCCTGTCAGCAGCAATGTCTTTAAGGTGGCCGGAGGCGGTGCTAACTATGTGCATGGCGGTTCCTCACCGCAGGAAATGCTGGTGCCGGTGCTGGAGTTTAAGATGGAACGCGGTCACATGGAAACAAAGAATGCAGAGATTGCTCTGGTCAGCATTGTCCATAAGATTACGAACCTGATCACGTCCATGGACTTTATTCAGTCGGATGCCGTTAGCGATACTGTAAAAGCTGCAAAATACCGCATTTTCTTCCTCTCGGAAGACAATGAGAAAATCTCGAACGAAAACAGTTATGTGGCGGACAGTCGTGAGGAAAATGCGCAGAAGCGTATCTTCCGGATGCGGTTCACATTCAAGAATAAGAAATATGACAAGGACAAGCAGTATTACCTTGTGGTTTACGACGAAGAAAGCGGTCTGGAGCAGTGGAGGCAGCCTGTCATCATGGACATTGCCTTTGCAGATGACTTTGGATTCGGATTCTGATATAGAGGAGGCAGGAATTCCGTATGGAAATGATGGATATGGCGGCAGATGATACCCGTGAAGAACTGCGCCGGAAGCTGCGCAGCAACTTTGACGGTCGGATCGTCCGCAAAGACCTGACAAAGAAAATAAAAGAAGGAGCGAATGTTCCGGTCTATGTGCTGGAGTTCCTGCTGGGTCAGTATTGTAGTTCAGACGATGAGACAATCATTGAGCAGGGCGTTCAGAATGTGAAACGCATTCTGGCAGACAATTTTGTCCGCCCGGATGAGGCTCAGAAAATTCTCTCCCAGCTGCGCAAGAACGGGAGCCATACCATTATTGATATGGTGACAGTGCATCTGGACATCAAAAAGGATTGCTTTTTTGCAGAGTTCTCTAACCTTGGCCTCACCAATGTGCCCATTACAGATGATTATCCGGAAAAATATGACCGGCTGCTTTGCGGCGGTATCTGGTGCATCGTGCAGCTGGAATATGAGTCTGAGGGAGAATCAGCATCCATAAGCTGACTCCGATTCAGATGCCCCATATCGACATTGAAGAAGTTCGAGAGGGACGCAAGGCATTCACACAGGAAGAGTGGATGGATGTCATGCTGCGCTCTTGCGGTTATGAGCCGGAGCAGTTGAACCAGCGGGAGAAATGGCTCTTGTTGGCACGTATGCTGCCACTGGTGGAGAACAACTTCAACCTCTGTGAACTGGGGCCGCGCAGCACCGGTAAATCTCATATCTATAAAGAAATCAGCCCGAACAGTATCCTGGTATCCGGTGGTCAGACGACCGTTGCAAATCTGTTTTACAATATGGGGCGCAAAACCGTAGGGTTGGTAGGATTATGGGACTGCGTTGCCTTTGATGAGGTTGCCGGAATCAAGTTTAAGGACAAAGACGGCATTCAGATTATGAAAGACTATATGGCTTCCGGCTCCTTTGCCCGCGGCAAAGAGGAAAAGGCAGCATCGGCATCTATGGTCTTTGTAGGGAACATCAATCAGAGCGTGGATGTGTTGCTCAAAACTTCCAGCCTGTTTGATCCGTTTCCACGTGAAATGGGAACGGATACAGCCTTTCTTGACCGTCTGCATTGCTACATTCCAGGCTGGGAAATTCCGAAGTTCCGTCCGGAGCACTTCACCAACGACTACGGCTTTATCACGGATTATCTGGCGGAGTTTATCCGAGAGCTGCGGAAAGAACAGTATGGTGATGCGTTGGATAAGTATTTCCGCCTTGGAAAGAACCTGAACCAGCGCGATACGATTGCTGTCCGCAAGATTGTAGGCGGCTATGTGAAATTGCTTTATCCCGATGGAGAGTTCACGAAGGAACAGATTGAAGAAATTCTTGTATTTGCACTGGAAATGCGCCGTCGCGTCAAGGAGCAGTTGAAAAAGTTGGGCGGAATGGAGTTCTATGATGTGAACTTCAGCTATATCGACCTTGATACCTTTGAAGAAAAATTTGTTTCCGTGCCAGAGCAGGGCGGTGGAAAGCTCATCCCCGATGGCATCTGTAATCCGGGACAGGTATATACCGTAAGTCAGGGCAAGTCCGGTATGATCGGTGTATTCCGCCTTGAAAGCCAGATGCTGCCCGGCAATGGAAAATTTGAACGTACTGGCCTTGGCAGCGACCGTGACTGCAAGGAATCCACGAATACGGCGTTCAATTTCCTGAAAGCTAACGGAAATCGTATCAGTGGCAGCATCAGCACCACGATGCGGGATTACATCATCAACTATCAGGATTTACAGGGCATTGGCATGACCGGAAAGCTGGCATTGCCTACATTGATTGCACTATGCAGCATCGCTCTTGGACGGCCTACAGTCAGTACACTTGCCGTGCTGGGAGAAATCAGCATCAGCGGCACGATTCTGAAAGTGGACGAGCTTGCCAATAGTTTGCAGGTAATGTTTTGAAATCAGGGATGAAGTAGAAAGGAAAGTTCCATGACAAAGGATGAAGTAAAAAAACTCTGGATGGACAGTCCGGAATCAATGCAGTTTTTAAAGAATGCTACAAAATTTTATAATTTAATGATGATGTATCGTTGTGCTATTCGGGAGATACAAACTAAACTTGAGGTTTTGGATGATGAATTTTCAGTTGAGAACAATCGAAATCCTATTTCTTTTATAAAAACAAGAATTAAGCAGCCCAATAGTATTTACGATAAACTGCAGAAGATGGGATATGAATTTACAACAGAAAATATACAGACATATCTCAATGATGTAGCAGGCGTTCGAATAGTTTGTGCGTTTATTGACGATATTTATATGATATCAGATTTGATTACCCAACAGGATGATATTAAAGTTATTGAAATAAAAGATTATATAAAAAATCCAAAATCGAATGGCTATCGAAGCTATCACATGATTGTTGAGATTCCTGTATTTTTTGCTAAGGGTAAAACACCTATGCGTGTAGAATTACAGATTCGAACCAATGGGATGGATTTCTGGGCAACATTGGAACATCAACTTCGCTATAAAAAAAGGAATTGAAGAAATGCCTGGCTATGATGAGATAAGTGAAGAATTACTTCATTCTCATTCTTCTAGAAGTAGTTTTTTTATTATTACTATTGTAACACGCTTAAATGAATATGCAGAAATCATAAATCTATTTACAAGGATTTTAAGTGGAATTTTAGTTTTTGGGATTGTATGCATCAGATAAGACATCCTCTATGAAAATGCCTTGGGTCATCTTAATTACGGATTTTCGCCTGATTTTATGAGTGATGGACGCCGCCAATGATGGCGGGAGCTGGAATTTTGTCGCAAGAAGCACTTCAAACAATCGGAAAATTGTCGCGGCCAAATGCACTGTGGGATAAAGATGAGGGAGAGGTATTCCTTTTGAACAAGATTTATGAAGATTACATAAGAGAAAAGGTACATGAGCAACTAATCGGAATGGCAAAGCGAATGTTGAGGATGACATTCTTTTCGCTTGAAAAAGATTGCGGAGTATTCCGGTTTGAGCTGGCAGAAGCAGAGAATTTGTAAAATATGAAAAGACTTAGAGAAGATGTTGCTATATTGACTAAAAATAAGAAAACACCAAAACTTAAACAAAAACTTGATTAAAACTGAACAATGGGGTATACTAAACGTGGAGGTGTTTTAGATGAAGTTGCTGCGTGTCAAGGCGAGTCATTTTAAGAATTGCCAGGATGATACGGTTATTGATTTGGTCGCTAAGTCGAAAAAAGACGACAGAAGACAAGGAATATGAGCTTCAGGAAATTGCTGAAGGCTTGTATGTGTACAGCATTGGAGCGTTTGTCGGAAAAAAATGCTTCCGGTAAAACAACTGCACTAGAACTGCTGGATTGTTGCTATGATATTTTGGGCAAGTTTAGTCTGGAGAACAAGCACTATTCCTATGAGGGAATCAAACTAGAAATTATCTTTTTCCATGAAGGGTATGTATATAAATATGCAACAGAACTGAAAGCAGATCCAACATTAGCAAATCGAGCAACTTTTTCTAA
>VOFF01000627.1_pt1 | contig 46001 bp, 46 predicted proteins | sample 5384061 | NCBI WGS metagenome assembly VOFF01 (sample SAMN12384725, study PRJNA508395) | human gut metagenome | isolation source: healthy gut E | host: Homo sapiens | reverse complement strand
TGCCGGAAAATTTTCAGATGTGCCATTCCCCCTACAAACCAACACAGAAGAGGCTGAACCGATGTGGTTCAGCCTCTTTCTGCGCTAAATGAGTAGCGAGATAAATAAGAAATGAAGAAAAAGTGTAAATGAGCGTGTCGTTATCAAATGCGCAGCGTAAAGGCGGTTTTGCAAGGAACTTGCGCTGCGCTCTCTGTATAAAAGGAGATTGCAAGGGTAACAGGAATTGCTCTCTATAGATATACTAATATACTAATATGCAAATGTCAAGAAAAAACGAGCAAAATAAATAAAAATATTTTTCCCAGAAAATACTTGACAAATGAATATTAATATATTAGTATATGAGACAAGAAAGCAAAACACCCACGGAACAGGGGAGAGCAGCTTTTATTTCACCTTATCATACTAAAGGAGTGTATGACAATGATCGTAGGACTGGTAAAGGAAATTAAGAACAACGAGTATCGCGTAGGTCTTACCCCGAACGACGTAAAGGCTTATGTAGAGGCTGGCAATCAGGTCATCGTTGAGACCATGGCAGGCGAAGGCTCCGGTTTCTCCAATATGGAGTATCTGGCAGCCGGTGCTGAGATCCTGAACAGCGCTACTGAGGTCTGGGATAAGGCGGAGATGATCGTCAAGGTCAAGGAGCCGATCGAGTCGGAGTACAAGTACCTCAAGAAGGATCAGATCCTCTACACTTACCTGCACCTTGCTGCTGACCGTCCGCTAACCGAGGCGCTGCTTGCAGCAGGTACGAAGGCAGTTGCTTACGAGACCATCACCGGCAAGAACGGCGGTCTGCCCTGCCTGACCCCCATGAGCGAGATCGCAGGCCGTATGGCTGTACAGGAAGGCGCCAAGTATCTGGAGAAGCCATTCGGCGGTCGCGGCATGCTGCTGTCCGGTGTTCCGGGTGTTGAGAAGGCAAATGTCGTTATCATCGGCGGCGGCGGTGTAGGCACCAACGCCTGCAAGATCGCTGTCGGCATGGGCGCCAATGTTACGATCCTCGATGTAAGCGCACAGCGTCTGGCATACCTTGATGATATCTTCGGCAGTCGCATTCAGACTCTGTACAGCACTCGTGCAAACATTCTGGCTTCGATCGAGAAGGCAGATCTGGTGATCGGTGCCGTTCTGCTGCCGGGCCGCAAGACTCGAAGCTCGTGCTGAAGGACGACCTGAAGCTGATGAAGAAGGGCGCAGTCATCGTTGACGTTGCCGTAGATCAGGGCGGCTGCATTGAGACCACGCATGCAACCACGCACCAAGATCCGGTATTCGAGGTAGACGGCGTTGTTCACTACTGCGTAGCGAATATGCCGGGCGCAGTATCCCGCACCTCCACCATGGCGCTGACCAACACCACGCTGGCAAACGGTCTTGCACTGGCAAACAAGGGCTTCGAGGAAGCGGTAAAGGCGGACGCATGCCTGGCACAGGGCGTAAACTGCTATCAGGGCAAGGTTACTTATCCGGGCGTTGCAGAGGCGCTCAACCTGCCGTACGCCGATATCCATGATCTGATCTAAGCAGCCTGCAAAAAGCTCTCAAACACAATTTCATTTTTCTTCTTTGCCCTTTCAATTCTCTGTTTCTCCTAACGAAAACCCTCAATGCAGCATTGAGGGTTTTTCGGCTTGTCCGGAATACGGAAAGCACGATAATAGAATACCAGTTTTATGCAATTACAACAAACGGAACATCGAATACTTGTGAAATGTTTGCATTGCAATCTAATATATTTATATATTAATATTTAAGTGGGTGATGGAATCACACAGAAAAGGAGGCTTCAAAGAGCAAACCGTTCACAGAAAAAAGAGTAAAAACATTCGGGCATGCACATTACCCCATTTCAGGTATTGTTCGGATCACAAGAGGGAAAAAAAGACTCTCACGGAGTCAGAAAGAGGATGTACTATGAACTTTTTAAACTCATACAGCTTTGTAGCAATATCCTTCGTTTTATTTACAGGGCTTGTGGCATTCATTTCGTGGTGGAAAACACGCGGCGATAACCTACAGAGCGAAAGCGGGTATTATCTGGCAGGACACTCGCTGCCGGCGATCGTGGTCGCAGGCTCACTTGTCATGACCGACCTGTCCGCAGAGCAGTTGGTAGGCAACAACGGACAGTCGGTCCGTGTCGGCATTACCACCTTTGCAACACAGGGTCTGTCGTGGAGCGGTCTGGTCATTGCAGCGGTGCTGCTGCTTCCGGTTTTCCTCAAGCACGGCATGACGACTCTGCCGGAATTCTTTGAAAAGCGATACGACGCGACCGTGCGCCGGATCGTTTCGATCATCATGCTGCTCAGCTTCATTCTGATCATGCTGCCGACCATTCTTTACGCCGGTGCGCAGGTATTCGTAAACATTTTCCATGTAGATGAGCTGTTCGGGATCTCCACCTTTGCAGCGGTCGCGATCATGTGTGTTCTGATCTCCATTGTCGGCTCGATCTATGCGATCTTCGGCGGCTTGAAGGCGATCGCAGTATCGGATACACTCAACGGCGTCGGCATGCTGATCTGCGGCATGCTGGTCCCGATTTTAGGATTGGTTTTCCTGTCCTCGCAGACAGGCGGCAGCGGCAGTCTGCTCGACGGCTTGGATAAGTTCCTGCATACCGATCCGGCGATGGTCAATGCGTGGAGCGAACCGACTGCCAACGAGCCGTGGTGGCCGTGGCCCGTGCTGTTTACCGGTCTGGTCGTAAACAATGTTTACTTCTGGGGCTGCAATCAGTCGATTATCCAGCGCGCTCTGGGCGCGAAGAGTCTGGCGCATGCTCAGAAGGGCATGATCCTTGCCGGTCTGATCGACCTGTTCACGCCGCTGGCGCTGGTCATTCCGGGTATTATCTGTGCGTTTGCTTACCCGGGCATGGATTGGGGCAACGGCGATTCGGCGTTCCCGGTCATTCTTTCTGCGGTTACCCCGAAGTGGCTGCTCGGCTTTATGGCTGCTGCCATTTTCGGCGCGATCCTGTCGTCCTATAACTCGGTGCTGAACTCGGCGTCCACGCTTTATGCGCTGGATATTCACCGTCCGATGTTCAATCCGACTGCCTCGGATGAGTACACGGTAAAAATCGGTCAGCGTTTCGGTCTGGTGATCACGATCATCGCAACCGCAGTTTCGCCGTTCCTGCTGTACATGGGCGGTATCACCACCTTCCTGAATGCAGCACTGGGCATTTTCAATACGCCGGTTCTGGTCATTCTGCTCTGCGGTATCTTCTGGAAGAAAACGCCGACCAAGGCTGCAAAGATCATGATCCCGATCCATATCGTGCTCTACATTCTGCTGAACTATGTGCTTCGCGACCGCATCCCGGTTTTGCAGAATATTCACTATCTGTATTACACGTTTGCGCTGTTCCTGCTGGATATGCTGCTTATGTGGATCATCACGAAGGCTGCGCCGCGCAAGACGGACTTTGTACATGAGTGCAGCTGCCGTAGTAGATCTGACGCCGTGGAAGTACCGCCGCGTGATGATCGCCGTGATCGTTGGCTTGACCGCTGTATTTTACGCCGTATTCTCTCCGTGGTTCCTCGGCAAGAGCGACCAGACAACATGGGAGCGCTATCAGGCAGAGCAGGCAGCGGACACGGCAGTGAGCGCCATCGTCGAGCAGAGTTAAAGATTTTGGATCATATAAGGAGAAAATGCTATGGATCCCAAGGTTGTTATTACGATCAGCCGTGAATACGGCAGCGGCGGTTACAGTATCGGCGCGAAAAATCGCAAAGGAGCTTAACATTCCGTTTTATGACAAAGACTATATCGCAGCGCTGGCAAGAGAGGAACCGTATCTGAACGAGGTTAACTGCGAGTGGCTGCAGAAGAACGGCTGGCGCACCAGCAATCTGATCGGCTCCGCCTTTTCGTTCGGTCCGGTGCTGGGCGACTTGAACTCGCAGCTGTTCCTGAAGGAGTCAAATGTCATCTGGAAGCTGGCGCAGAAGGAGTCCTGCGTGATCATTGGTCGCTGTGCGGATTTCGTGCTGCAGAACATGGAGCACGCCTACCGGCTGTTCATCTCGTCCGGCATGGCACGCCGGCTTCGTCAGATCAACGAAAATCCGCAGCTGTATAATGCGGATATCAAAAAAAAGAGGCGAAGGATATCATCGCCATGGACAAAAAGCGCGGCTCCTATTACAATTACTACACCGGTCAGATCTGGGGCAAGGCTTCCAATTACGACATGTGCATTGATACCGGCAAGCTGGGCGGACAGACGGCAGATGTCATTCTGGATTATATCCGCCGTGCAGAGCAGGGTATCGAATAAATTACAGGTGTTTCACAAGAAAGAGGTTCGCAGGAATGCGGACCTCTTTTCCTTTTCAAATTGACTTTGCCGGGCAGGAATGATATATTAGTATAGAAAAAAAAAAAAAAGAGCACGTTTACAGAACAATATAAATATATAAGGAGCATGATCCATGGAGAAAATGCAGAGAGCGAAACGGCGCAGCCGCGGAGAGGTCTATACAGAATTGAAGGACGCGATCCAGTATCTGGAGTTCATGCCGGGATCTGTGATCCACGAAAACGAGCTGGTGGAAAAGCTGGGCGTCAGCCGCACACCGATCCGTGAGGCGCTGATCCGGCTGGCAAGCGAGTATCTGGTCGATATTTATCCGCAGCGCGGCACCTATGTTGCGGCGATTGATTTTCATCTGGCACATGAGGTCGCCTATATGCGTCACATTCTGGATCAGGAGGTGTGCATGACCCTGTGCAGAAAGCGCACGCCGCTGCGCGAGGCAGTCGATGAAAAGCTGTATTTCATGTCGCAGGCGGTCAGGCATAAGGATGTAGTGGGCTATATCAAAAATCGATAATGCGTTCCACAATGCCATTTTTGAAGTGGCAGGACATGAAATGATCTGGGAGATCATCTCGAACTCTCGTGCGCATTACAACCGTATGCTGGTGCTGGATCTGAAGCGTCCCGGCATGCTGGAGAAATCCTTTCAGGAACATCTGGATATCATCGAGGCGATCGAACAGGGAGACGAGAAACGGCTTTCCGAGATTCTGGATCATCACCATGACCACCATGAAATGCCGGAGCGTGAACGCGAGATCCGGGCAATGTTTCCGGAATATTTTGCAAACGAGCAGGCGTAAAACAAAGCAAAAAATCCGCAGAAGATTTTCTTCTGCGGATTTTTGGTTGAAAGCGCTAATTTTTGAACTGTTTCCGATATTGCGAGGGAGAAACGCCGTACTGCTGCCGGAACAGCTTTCCGAAATAGCTGGTATTGCAGAAGCCGCAGGAAAGGCTGATATCCGTGATAGTGCTCGCCGTTTCACGCAGCTGCTTTGCAGCTTGAGACAGGCGGTATTCATTGATGTACACCATGGGAGATTTGCGGACGAAGCGCTTGAAGCAGCGGAAGCATTCGGTCTGGCTGATGTTGACCTGCTGCGCAAGCTGGTCGATGGTGATAGCCTCGGAAAAATGCTCGTGGATATAGAACAGTATGGATTTGACGCGCACTTCATTCTTGGTATCGTGCTTGGAATGCAGAATATCGGGGAAATCCCGGCACAGGCAGGTGAACAGGCTGCTCCACAATCGGCTTACAATGCTGATACACCGCAGCTCCATGCAGGGAGAATCCTGCTTCAGCAAGAGCAGCTCATGCAGTGCGGCGTGTACTTCTGCGCCGAGCGGCATATCATGGGACAGTACCAGACCGGGAAAATCCTTGCCCCAGATCGGTGCGAAGTATTTTTTTATAGATCACACTTTCGCGGTCATGCGCCAGAAGCGAGGAGGAAAAGGAAAAGACGAACATTTTGGCGTCGGTGCAGTCCGGCGGCTGCTGCGCCATGTGCAGCGTATTGGCATTGATGAAAACGCAGTCGCCTGCCTGCAGCCGGTAATGCTCACCGCCGATATAGTAATCCAGCTTTCCGGAAAGCAGCATGTCAAATTCAAATTCGTAGTGACAGTGACAGCTGAGGGTGTGCTGCGGGAGCAGGCTGTAGTCATCAATGCAGCACTCAATGGGAAAGCCGAGATCCTGATAGGTCAGTGTTTCACGGAGATCCTGATTCACCTGAAAGATTCGCATATATATCACGCTTTCATAAATGATAGTATTGTTATATTTTATGGCAGAAATAACATTGTAGTGCCCGAATTAAGATGGTATTATCATAGCATAAGAAAGGCGTTCTGACAAGGTGCGGAACGTATCGGCAGGCGAGAGACCTGCAAAGCCGAGTAAAAAGAAAGGAATGTGAACCGATGAATCGTATTGAAAGGATCAAAAGCCGTCTGTTCCAGAAGGATTATTACACTAAGATCGAATGGTGGGGCGAGAACGAGACGATCCTGACCTCGGACGAGATTCGCGCAGAACCGCTGGTCGTAAGAAAGGCGCTGGCGATCGAGCACCTGCTCCGTCACATGCCGGCAGAGCTGAAGCCGGATGAGCTGATCGTTGGCAAGATCAACATGCTTTCGGTCGGCTACGGTCGTGAGTTCCCGCAGTACGCACTGCCGGAGGAAAAGGAAAACGGTCGTAAGAACGGTTTCACCGAGAAGAATGTTGCCGCAAAGCACCCGGCTGACTATGCAAAGCTGCTGCGTGTCGGCGTACGCGGTATTAAGGAAGAGATCTACGCTGCGATCGAGAAGGAATCTCAGCTGGACAAGCCCGATGAGGAAAAGCTCAATCTCTGGCGTGCCATGCTGATCAGCGTAGACGCAGTAGTCGATTTTGCACATCGCTATGCAGACCTGCTGCTCAAGGAGGCAAAGACGGAGAAGGATCCGCAGCGCGTAAAAGAGCTGCTCGAGATGGCTCGTATCTGCAACCGCGTTCCGGAATATCCGGCAGAGACCTACCATGAGGCACTGCAGAGCTTCTTCTTCCTGTTTGCGGCGTTCCACAGCTGCATGGAGGAGGTCGCAGTAGGTCGTCCGGACCAGTATTTCTATCCGTACTACAAGAAGGATATCGAATCCGGTCGTATGACCAAGGAGCAGGCGGAGGAGCTGACCGCAAGCTGGTTCGTCAAGTTCTCCGAGCGCGTTCAGTTGGATAAGGATCACTGGGAGTTCAAGCATTTTACTGCGATCGACGAGAACTATGACGGCGGCTGTCTGGACGATGTTGCCAACGTATTCTCCATGGAGAACGATGAGGATTACAATCTCGGTACCTCGGCAAATCACTGGGAGCAGAATGTTATTCTGGGCGGCGTGAAGGAGGACGGTTCGGACGCAACGAACGAGCTGACCTACATCATGATCGAGCAGTGGGCGCGTCTGGAGCTGATCTCTCCGGTCATGTCGGTCCGTTTCCACAAGAACTCTCCGGAGGCGCTGTATGATCTGTGCGCTACCGTTCTGCGCCGCGGCAGCGGTGAACCGACCATCTACAACGATGAGCAGATCATTCCGGGTCTGGTCGCGTCGGGCATTCCGCTGGAGGAGGCACGCGGCTACTCCAACGACGGCTGCTGGGAGGTTCTGATCCCGGGCAAGACCAACTACCAGTACGGTCACGTACAGGTCCTGCTGCAACTAGAGTACCTGCTGACCCGCGGCAAGAGTCTGGTGCGCAATCAGGTAGAGGCGCCGGATTTCGGCGATCCGACCCAGTTCAAGGACTTTGAGGAGTTCTATCAGGCATTCCTTGCGTCCATCCGCCATGAAGTAGACCGCATTATGGTGCTGCGCACGACCTATTGGTCCAAGCGCTATGAGATCGCGCCGTCTGTACTGTTCTCGGCATTCCTGGATGACTGCATTCCGCGTGGTCTGGATATTGCCAACGGCGGTGCAAAGTGGAATATGTACACCTTCCTGCTGACCGGTCTGTCCAACTGCGTTGATTCGCTGATGGCGATCAAGAAGTTTGTTTATGACGATAAGACCATCTCCATGGAGGATCTCATCCAGGCACTCTGGAACAATTTCGAGGGTCAGGAGCCGCTTCGTCAGATGCTGGTCAACCGTGCGCCGAAGTTCGGCAACGATATTGCAGAGGTTGACGAGCTGGCAGCGCGTCTGATGAAGGATTTTGAGCATATCGTAAACGAGCGTGCGGCACAGCCGGATGTAAAGGAGAACGCAGAGTCCGGCTTCGTTGTAAACGTAGGCTGCGGCACGTTCGAGAGCTACGGCAACTTCGGTCATCGCTGCGGCGCGTCGGCAGACGGACGCCGTTCGCAGGAGACCGTCAGCGCAAACTATTCTCCGTCCGTAGGTCTGGACGTAAACAGCCCGACGGCAGTCATCAAGTCCATCACCTGCCCGGATATCATGCCGTACTACTCCGGCGGTCCGCTGGATATGTCGCTGGACGCAGACCTGCTGATCGGCGAGGACGGCAAGAACCGTCTGAAGTCTCTGATTAAGTCGTTTGTTGAGCTGGGCGGCGTCATGATGAACGTCAACAGCACCAGTCCGGAAATGCTGGAGGACGCACAGGTCCATCCGGAGAAGTACCCGGGTCTGCGTGTACATCTGGGCGGTCTGTCTGCATACTTCATCGCACTTGCACCGGAGCAGCAGAAGATAATCATCAACCGCACCAAGCACGCGCTGTAACAGCCGTCTGTCAATAGAGAAATTTTCTATGCCGTGTTGAGGAGGGAGGCACAACAATGCGCATTACGCAAGAGCAGATTCAGTCGATTCGAGAAGGAAAAGCGGCAGTTATCACGGATATACAGCGCTTCAAGGCACATGATGGTCCGGGAATCCGCACGATGATCTTCTTCAAGGGATGTCCGCTGCGCTGCAAGTGGTGCCAGAACCCCGAAACATGGCACAGAGAACCGGAGCTGATGTATTTCCCGAACCTGTGTTTAGGAGACGGGCAGTGTGTAAAAACCTGCCCATCCGGTTCCCCTTATCCATCGGGGAGACCGGCTTGCAGATGGATTCCTCCAAATGCCTGCGCTGCGGCAAATGCACCAATGTGTGCTATGCAGAGGCGCTGAAGATCACCGGTCAATATATCTCGCTGGAGGAAGCGGAGAAGCGGGTTTTTGACGATGAGGTGTTTTTCCGGGTAAGCGGAGGCGGCGTGACGCTCAGCGGCGGTGAATGCACCATGTTCCCGAAATTTATCGGGAATCTGCTGAAGGCGGTCAAGCAGCGCAATATCCATACGGCGATTGAGACCTGCGGCTTCTGGAGCTGGGATTCCATGTGCGAGGTAGTTCCGCTGATTGATCTGTTCCTGTATGATATCAAGGTCCCGTTCGGTGAGAAAAGCCGTCAATATACCGGACAGGACAATGCGTTGATCCTGCAGAATTTGGAAAAACTGCGGGATATGGGCAAGCGGGTGATCCTGCGCATGCCGTTTATCCCGGGCGTCAACACCGATGAGGAAACGCTGCATGCGGTCGGTAAAATTGCGGAGCGCAACCGGATTGAGGAGCTGCATATTCTCCCGTTCCATCAGGTAGGCTCCAATAAGTGGCATGCATTGCGTCGGGAATACGATTGCGAATCGTGGCGCCTTCCGACCGAGGAGGAGACGCAGAACGCACAGACCATCCTGCGGACGTATATTCCGTATGTCAGCGTCGGCGGTCAGGAATACCACGAAGAAGGATAACACCTTTATATCTTTATATATAGAACAAGACTTTCCATGTACATATTATAGCAACCCGAACGAATACTGCACCAAGTGGGCGCATTATTTATTCGGGTTGCTATATTTTCCGATCTGATCGGCTCTCCTGCGGGGAAAGATCAGACCGGGAAATCTGCTTTGTCGCATACAAGGAGGAAATGCTCATGAAACGGGCTCGACAGATCGCACTGGTCACTGGCGCCGGAAGCGGCATTGGACGTGCGATCGCTTTGAAGCTGTCCGGCGGAGGGTACTATATCATCATTGTCTGCCGTTCGCGCGCCAATGCACTCGATACGCTGGCGCAGCTTTCGGCGTGCCGGCGGCGGATATTCCGCTTAGGCGTACAGCCACGCCGGAAGAAGTTGCGCATGCGGTCTGCTTTCTTGCCTCCAAGCAGGCGGCGTATCTGACCGGCGTAACACTTGATGTCACGGCGGTCAGCTTATGCGGTAAGGCGGCATAACAGCATAGGAAAAAGCCCGGTGTAAACCGGGCTTTTGCTGTATGTCAATCCATGATCTGCTGGCTGAGCTTGATGAAGGAGAGAATCGCTTCCGCGGTAGCGGGACCGGTCCTGCTGCTGTCAATGCACAGATGATAGTGGGAGGCGTCACCCCAGATACGACCGGTGTAGTGCTCGTAATAAGCACGGCGACGGCGCTCCATATCGGCGATCTCCTCCAGCCATGCGTCCGCTGTTTTGCGATGGAACAGACCGCGCTTTTTGATATGCTCCACCTTTTTCAGCGAATTGGAGGTGATGAAGATATTGTACACATCATCAAAATCGCGCAGAACATAATCGGCGCAGCGACCGATAAATGCACGAGCCTTTCGCGGCAAGCTCACGGATCACCTGCGACTGCGCGATAAAAAGCTGGTCATTGGAATTGTGCGCGTCCAGCATGGCAATCGAATACATGGGAGAGGACATGCCGGAATCCAGCTGCTCAAATGCGTATTCATCGGTGCCGGCTTGTTTGGCTGCAAGGGAGATGACCTCCCGGTCATAGACCGGAATGCCAAGCAGCTCACCGAGCTTGTGCGCGATTTCCTTGCCGCCGCTGCCGTACTGGCGGCTGATGGTAATGATAGTAGGCTGTTTCAAAACGGACATAGTAACAGGATCCTGCCTTTCTTCTGATATTTGAAATGATCAGCTGTGCTGACTAATCGCAGCCTTGGGCGAATAGTGACCAAGCTGCAGCTCTTGCATAATGCCTGCGTAGTCACGGTCGAGCTTGTATACCCACAGTACAACAGCAAGCACACCCCATGCAACGATCGGCACGATCAGGAAAAGCACGGAGATCGCAGTGTGCGCCGAAGCGGTCTGTGCGGCAGCCAGTCCGTCATATCCGGCAGCGTCCAGCACAAAACCGATCAGAGAAGCAGTCAGACCGGAGCCGATTTTATAGCCGACCGTCGCTGCGGAATAGAGCAGACCTTCGTTGCGGATTCCGGTGCGCCAGTGACCGTATTCGATCGCGTCCGCCATCATGGAGAATACCGTTGCGCCGATCGGACCGACACCGATACCCTTGAGTGCAGCACCGATCATGACAAGGGTCAGGCTGTGCGGATTCAGCAGCGTGATACCGATACCGACCAGCGAGATGATCGCACCGACAAGGGAAAGATTGCGCTTGCCGAAGCGCTTGATGAACGGAGCGATCGCAATCGTTGTGATAATGGAGGGCAGTTTTTCAACGATCGTGATAACGCTCATCAGCTCGGCATTGCCCAGCTCAAACTTGCAGTAATAGGTGAGCATGGTGCCGTTCAGGGGTGACATACATCGCCCAGCAGAAGTACATAACGGTGATCAGCCACCAGTATTTGTTGGCGATCATGGACTTGAAGCCGATCTTGAGCGGGATTTTTGTGTTCTGCGGCGTTGCAGGGATATGGACGCGCTCCTTGCAGCCGAAGAAGCAGATCAGCAGCATGACCATTGCGATCAGCGAATAGATGATCGTAACGGTGATCCATGCCTTCTGGTCGCCGCCCATGCGGTTGATAAAGGGCAGCGTGGCGGCGGTAACGATCATGTTGCCGACCGGTGCCATGCCCATGCGGAAAATATTGATGATGGCGCGCTCGTTCTGGTTGCGGGTCATCATGGCAGCAAGCGTGCCGTAGGGAAGGTTGAGCGCGGTATAAACGAAGGTTACAGCAAGGTTATAGGTGATGAATACGTAAATACCCTGTACCACGGTCGTGGCATGCGCAGGCACCATGAACAGAAGCACCGCGGAAACACCGTAAGGCACAGTCATCCACAGAACCCATGCGCGCGCCTTACCGAAGCGGGATTTGGTGCGGTCAACCAGAATACCGACGATAACATCGGAAATACCGTCAAAAAATACGCGATAAGAGGAGAATCGTACCTACCAGTGCGGCACTCATGCCGACGACATCCGTGTAGAAATACGTGGAAAGCGACATGGTAAGTGCAAATACGACGTTGCAGGCGACATCTCCGAAACCATAGGAGATCTTTTTTCGCGGACGCTGATACGCCCGTCCGCATTGAGGTTTGTTTGTGGGAAATTCATCCATACCCCTCCTGTGATCAAAATTTGTGAAATTTGCCGTGGGTAGTAAACCGTCTGTACAGTGGGTTTGTAATAATTGCATTGTAACATGTTGCGAAACACTGTGATATATCACACATTCACTTTTCTATGGCGTTTGAATGTCTGATTTTTTTACAGACAGGTGCAGAAATTTGATGAGGCGTGTGAAAAAAAACACATATGAATCTGCGTTTTTTGGCAAATTCATATGCGTTTTTTCAAAGTGGAAATCCATTTATTGGCTAATAAGAATGAGCTGCACCTCATGCGGCGCAAGCTGAGCGGAAAGCGTCAGCGTATTCTGCACGGACATGCGTGCAACATGGTAGGCAGGCTGGGCAGCCGCCTTCAGATAAGCGACTTCCTCGCGGTCCAGCTGCTGCGGTAGTCCCATGGAAAGCCATTGATCGAAGGAGCTGCCGTACTCACGCCCGAGACGATACCGGCGGATCCGGCGCGACCCGGTGCCCAGACCGGTCAGCTCAAGCGATACATGCAGCTCGCCTTTTTCCACAAAGCGCTCGTAGCAGTGCTCGGCATTGGGATCGAGCAGATAATTGTTGCGGTACAGCTCATCATAATGGCAGTAGTGGTGCAGCAGGACCTGAATCTCGCTGCCGCGGCGCGTGACAACGCAGGAATCGCCGGCATACAGCAGATGATCACCGAGACGGCCCAGCATGCAGAGCGCAAGATAGGCGCTTTTCGGAATACCCTTGCTGGTGAACAGACCGTAGCCGCCGTGAAAATCCAGCGAGGACGAAGCGGTCTCTTCCAGCATTTCGTTTGCGGTCCAATAGCCCATGCCCCAGATACGATCCATGTTTTCCGTGATATTCTTGATCAGATACGCAGACTTGAAGCAGGAATCGTTGCACAGATCACGCTGCCACATGGTAGAGTTCCATTCGATCAGAGCAAGGCTGGGAATGGCGTAGCCGGCGTCCCGGAGCTTGCGCTGCACGGTATCGGTCAGGTGGCTGACGTACTGCTCGTCCGGGCTGAGCGCGTCCGGATAGGGAAGATCCGGTGCGCAGATCGTGCGGAAGTAGTCCTTGTCATGGATGGGATCATACGGGAAGCACAGAAGCGTGAACTGGTCGGGCAGACAATCGTCCGCAGCGCAGTTTTTGAGAAAAAGCCCAGAGATAGTCCTCCTCGATCGCGTTGAAGTACACGCCCGGTCCGCTGACGCGGTAACCGGCGCCGCGGCTTTTGAGAAAACGGTACACGCGCCGGTACAGCGCATAGTAGGCGGCGTGATCCACGACCGTCTGCTGCTTGTCGGTGATGGCGCAATGAATGCTCATCAGCGTGAAATACCATGTCTGCAGCTGATCGCTCCCGTAACGCGCCTCCAGATGAAAAATCAGCTCTTTTACCAGCATGAACCATTTCTCCTCGTCAACAGGCAGGCACAGGTAGCTGCTGCGGCGGAAGGCGCGTGTCTGCGGATACGCCAGAAGCGAAGGCACAAAGCCAAGCTCCACATAGGGCTTCAGCCCGATGGAGAGCAGAAAGTCAAACAGCAGATCGACAAGAGTGAAATCAAGCTCGGGTTCGCCGTGCTCGTTTTCCGCATAGATCAGCATATCGTCATCGAGCAGACCCTGAAAGCGCACATACCGGAAGCCGATCTCGCGCTGAATGCGGCGCAGCTGCTCCTGCACATCAGCCTGCAGTCCTTCGCGGGCATATCCGATGTTGATGAGGTTCTTCCATGTCTGCGAAAGCGGCTTGCCGCGGTGGATGGTGTTGACCGACAGCTCCAGCCGGGTGATATCTGGCGCAACGGAGTTTGCGTTCGCGTCCTTGCTCACATGCCGCAGCAGCGCCTGAAAAATGCGGGCGTCATCGGTGGGATGTGCCGGTGCGGGAGGATTTTCTTCCAGATCGCGGCGCAGCTTTCCCGGTGTTTCACCGTACTGGTTTTTGAAATACTTGATGAATGCATTGGTGGAGCGGAAGCCGTTATCCAGTGCGATCCGGGTGATGGTCTTGGAGGTGCTGACAAGCTCGCCGTAGGCGCTGCTGAGACGGACCGAGGTCAGATAATCGGTAAAGGTCGTACCGACCATGCGGTGAAAATAGCGGGACAGATAGTTGGAGGTGATGAAATTCGCCTGCGCAACGGCGTGGATCGAAAGATCGCTGCGGAAATTCTCGTTGATGTAGGGAAAGAATGCCCTGCAGCTGACGGGCGTTCTGCTTGCGCAGAAGCGGATCATGTATAGCATGCTGACGGGGAAAATGCCGCGAAAGAAGGTCGATCAGCGCATAGACCTCGCTGAAAATATAGGCGGTGTTATCCTGATGACCTTTATAGACTGCACGGAACAGATCCGCGTAGATCCGGCGGATGGTGGCAAGATACTGCTCCTGCTCGGGACGGCAGCGGGAGGAATCACAGTCGAATGCATGCGGATCGGAGGAACCGAACACACGGCTGATGATGGCGAGCGGGATACACATTTCCAGAATCTCACTGTTTTCGGACAGCAGGATACTGTGCAGCTCAAAGGCATTCACCACCAGAAAATCTTCGGCGGTCAGCGTGTGATCGTTCTTTTTCCACATGGATATGCGCAGTGCCGGAGAGTATATAGAAGATTTTAATGCCCTCATACCAGCGCATGGAGTCCGTACCGGTTTCATTTGCGATAAACAGGATGGTATCGCTTCTGTGCTCATTGCCAAATGTCAACATGATGGATATCCTTTCAGCAGTTTTCTTAAGGCAATACCGAATAATGAAGCAAGAACGATTTGCCTTAATACTTAGTGTAGCGGTAAAAAAGTTTTCCTGTCAATTCAAGGATAAAAAGTATTTGGAGTGCTTGACAGTGACGGAAAAACAGTGTAATATATTAGTATACAAATGGGCGATATGATCGCAGCCACATAAAGGGAGGAGTATTATTATGTCGGAACTGAAAGTAACAAACCCCATGACCGGTGAGGTTCTGGATACAGTAACGCTCGCAGGAGCGGAAGAAGTGCAGAAGATGGTGGATCTCGCTGTGGCAGCCGAGGAAGGCTGGGCTGCAACGCCGGTATACGCACGCGCGGAATATCTCTATCGCTTTGCGGACGCCCTTGAGAAGGACGCGGAATACATTTCGCAGCTGTCTGCCAAGGATATGGCAAAGCCGATCGTACAGGCACGCGGCGAGACGATGGACGGCGTAAAGCTGCTGCGCGCCGCCGCAGAGCGTGCCAAGCACCTGTACGGCGAAGTGCTGTCGGACAGCGGTCCGGGCTTTGAGGGTGATCTGGTGTTCACCAAGCGGGAGCCGCTCGGCACGATCGCCTGCATTATTCCGTTCAATTTCCCGATCGAGCTGACCTTCCAGAAGATCGCTCCGGCGCTTGCAATGGGCAATACCGTGCTGGTAAAGGCGCCGAGCGCAAATCCGCTTGCGGTTCTGGCACTGGACAAGTATGCCAAGGTAGCGGGACTACCGGAGGGTGTACTGCAGTTTTTCACCTCCGATCATGAGGCGGTCAATGAGCATATCATTGCCAATCCCAAGGTGGACGCGATCAGCCTGACCGGCAGCACGGCGGCGGGCAAGCGCATGGTAAAGGCAGGCGCGGATACTCTCAAGCGCACCTTCCTTGAACTGGGCGGTAATGACGCACTTCTGATTTTCGAGGACGCGGATCTGGATCGCGCACTGGACGAAATGGTGACTAGCCGCATGGAGAACAACGGACAGGTCTGCTGCTCCTCCAAGCGTTTTCTGGTGCAGCGCAGCATTTATGATGAGGTCGCAAAGCGTCTGGTTGAGCGTCTGACAGCACTCAAGCGCGGCAGCGCACTCGATGAGGAAGCTGCCGTAACCGCACTGGTTTCCGAGCGTGCAGCCAAGGAGGTAGAGGAGCAGATCCGCCACACGATCGAGCAGGGTGCAGAACTGCTGTGCGGCGGCACCCGTGAGGGCGCACGCGTGGAACCGACGGTGCTGGTCAATGTAACGCCGGAGATGGATATCGCTTCGGATCTGGAGATCTTCGGACCGGTATTCCCGCTGATCCCGTTCGACACGGAGGAAGAGGCAGTCCGCATTGCCAATAACTCGATCTACGGTCTGTCCTCCGGTCTGATGACCCGCGATATGAACCATGCATTCCGCGTTGGCAGCAAGCTGAAGGCAGGCGGCGCAGTGGTAAACGGCAGCGGCGGCTATCGTCATCTGGATCAGCCGTTCGGCGGCTACAAGCAGAGCGGTCTGGGACGCGAGGGTATCAGCATTTCGCTGGAGGAGTTCAGCCACATCAAGGTTTATGTAGTCAAGGGCGCATTCAATTAATATGAGGCAAGACAGGGAGACGATGAATGTCTCCCCTGTTTTCTGTCGGTTTACGTTCGCAATAAAGTCCATGTCCGCTTTTGCGGGCATGGACTTGCTGTTTATACCTTTGAGAGGACGGCAAGCGTCTGCAGCTTGCGCAGAACATCTTTGCCGGAGATGGCAAGTAGGGACGATCGCGCCGCCGATGATAGTGCGGATACCGGGCTTTTCGCCGTAGAAAAGCATGACCCATACCGGGTTGAGGATCGGCTCCAGCACAGTGATGATGGTAGCCTCCAGTGCGGGAACGTGCGGAATGGCGATCGAATACAGGATATACGCCAGTCCAAGCTGAAAAATACCCATAAAGAGGATGATACCGATGTTCACCGCCGTGATCTCCGGACGTCCCATAAAGGGCAGCATGAGCACAAACGCCAACAGGTTGCCCCAGAATATATTGTCCGCCGGAGCGTCCTTATCGCATTTGCGCATGAAAACATTCATCGAGCCGTAGCATACGCCGGACAGCAGTGCGATCAGATTTCCAGCCATTCTGCCGTCCGCCAGACCGTCATACAGGAAGACCGCCAGTCCGATCAGCACGAGAACGATCACCGTGATATCATGGCGTGTGACCGGCTCCTTCAGCACGAAATAGCCGAGGATTGCCGAGTAGATGGGCGCCGTGTACTGCAGAAGGATCGCGCTTGCCGCGGTGGTCAGCTTGGTGGACAGAATCAGCAGCACGACCAGACCGACATAGGAAAAGATGGCAGCGACCTGAAAAAGCCGCTGCGCGGCAGCCGCGGACGCCGGTTCACGATCAGCAGCAGGAGCGCGGCGATCAGTCCCCGTATTCCGGCAACAGCAAACCCGTTCCAGCTGATGAATTTGGTGCATACGCCGGAGAAACTCCAGAGGATAGAGGTTAAAACCAGAAGATAAATTCCTTTTTTACGATTCATAGCGGTCCTCCTTGGATAAGGATTCGCCGCTGCAGCAGCGCAGCGGCGAATCCGGCAATGTGATGTTATGGAAGCTGTGCCAGCTGTTCTACGGTCAGTGCAATATTGTTTTCGGCATGAATGCCGAGCTTCATCAGCATATCGCCGATCTCGGTCGGCTCGGAATGACCGGGCAGAATGGCGTTGAGCTTGCCGCCCATGAAGATCCAGTATTCCCTGCCGCGCTCTCTGGCAAGCTCGAGGATCTGGCGTCCGTAGTCCAGCGCCTGTCCGTTGTGGCAGCTGATACCGATATAGCGGGTGCCTTCCTCATCGGCAAGGTCGAGCATATCGACCGCGTCCATATCGACACCGGCATTGACGGTTTCCGCGCCCATTTCCTTGAGAACGCCTTCCACCAGAACCAGACCGTAGGTGTGCGCGTCGCCCGAGCCGACAATGATCTTTTTGCCGTGCAGCGAGCCGCGCATATTTCTGGAATCCAGCTCATCGAGGATCTCCTGCTTCATCTGCATGGTCTGGCGTCCCAGAACCGTTGTATAGAACGGACGGATATCGGTATCAGCCGTGCCGTAGGTAGTGGAGTGGAACATCTGCTCGTAGCGGATCGGATTCATCGACATCAGCACCAGCAGTATTTCTACAGGGTCTTCAATGTCGATCCCTGCCTCCTTGAAGCCTTCCAGCGAATTGCGGAACACCTTTTCGCCTTCCTCCGCCATTTTGTCGCGCATTTTTTCAAGCGGCTCAAAATTAAAATAGGGAAGCCACTCTTCGGCTTTTCCTCGGTGCGCTTGCCGGCGGCAAAGATGTCCTCAAGCTCCTGCAGGGTAGGCACCCGAAGCTTTTTCCGTGATGGAGACCGGGTTGATACCGAGTCCCATGTGATATTTTTTCTCAACCAGAATTTCAAACAGCATTTCGGGCACGGAAACACCGTAGTTGCCGTGGATATCGTGATTCCACTGCAGGTTGGTCGAGCCGTTGATGTAGCGGAGCACCGGCTGATCCTGGGTGGACAGCACCTTGTCCAGCGCCATGGCAACTGCACAGCGGGTATCGTTCTCGCTGAGCAGACCGCCGAAGCCGATCACATACCGCGCACCGCACAGGGTCGTGCAGATGTAGTGCTCCAGCATGGCATAGCCGATATACGAAGCGCAGTCCAGAAAATAACCGGCATAGCCGTCATCCAGATAGGTCTTTACCTCAAAATATTCGTCGCGCTTGGAAGCAACTGCGCCAAGCGCGCGCACCATGTTTCACATGCGCTCGACGTTATCGTCGTAGCCATAGAAACCCCAGTTGAACTGGCAGAAATTCACCGATCGTCGGGGAACCGTGCTCGATCGCCAGAATGGTGTTGGCAAGTCCGTTCGGCGTGGCAAGATGATAATCGTTGAAGGATACGTCAATCGGGCAGGCGGACTGCTGCACCTCGTAATCCTCGGGCGTATACATCTCATAGCTGGTCGTTGCCGGAGCTTTCTCACGGTATTCCGGCGGCAGCGCCACCAGCCCGCTGGGAATGGATTGAATGGAATGGATCTGCATGCCGGTCCGCTGCGAAAATTCATAAAGCTGTTTTTCTGCTTCGACCTGCTCCTCAAGCGTGGCAAGACCCAGCAGGATATTCCAGTAGATCTTTCCCTGACGGGTCAGATCGCGCTTCATTTCCGCATGGTTTTTTGTATTTCGTCTGGCTGCGGATGAAGCCGCCCTTGCCGGATTTGATCTTTTTGCCGATCTCCATGCCTTCCCGGAGCATTTCGCGTCCGTCCGGGTGTGCGCCCGGCTTCAAGCTGCTCAGATATTCTAAAGAGGCTTGATTCAAATGTGCCATATCCTAACACTCCTTACTGGGTTCTGTCCATTGGGGACTTCCAAGAACTGTTGCTGTGATTTTAGTCTGAATGAATGTTCTCTGCCCGCCGGTGAAGGACGGGGGTATAGGTTGGAACGGCCCGGCAGTCTATCGTCAGCTGTCCGCCGCCGGCTTGGGCAGCAAGACCGCAGACATAATCACGGAGGGTCTGCTCGGCCCATGCTTCCGCTTCGGGCAGCTGCTCGAACCATTGGCTACCCGAGGCACTGTGGACGATGTAGCCCTTGTGATACTGATCCGGGCGGATCAGCGCTTCGGCGGTGACCATGACCTGTCCGACCGCGGCACCGACTGCGTTGGCGACCTCGGCATGTTCCGGAATGATCAGCTCGGTGTGCAGGCTGCGGCATACCTCGGGCAGCCATGCCGCCACCGGAGCGCCGAGCGCAACGACCGGACGCTTGAGCCGAATCTCGGTCTGGAGCAGACTGCTATGCCCATTGAGAAAGAAGCGCGCACTGCTGTCCTGCAGAGAAATATTGCTGTGCGCAAAGTCGACTGCCGCCTGAATGCAGGTCTCTTTCAGCCGGTTTTGCACCGTATCGAAGGCTGTCTGCAGAAAATCCGCAAGCGGAAGCGAATGGCGCTCTGCCATCAGCTGCGCACCCTGCCGGGCAGCGTCGGTGTTCCAGCGCGTCATATCTCCGCGAACGTGCAGCAGATCGGTCGGCGTCAGACCGCAGCGCTGCAGCACGCCTTGCTGCACAAGTGCGGACAGACCGAGCTTTTCGGCGTCCTTCTGCATATGGTGCGCCAGATAGAACAGCGAATGCGAACCATCTTTGAGAAGGTTCTGCAGCTGCTGCTCCTGCGGATTCATCGAACGGTATCGAGGCGGACGCACAAAGGCGTAGCATTCGCAGACCTGCTCCTCGAACAGCATATAATCGGCAGGCGGCACATAGTGCCGCAGCTCTTCCGCCAGCTTCGGATTGCGTATCCCGGCAACGCAGAGCGGCAGCACACGCTGCGGACCGATGGAAAGCTGTCCGTCCGGCGCCCAGTGCAGACGGCTGTCGCCGCCTGCGCCGAAGGTGGATATTTCGGCTGCACGAAGCTGGGTACGCCAGCCGCTGACTGTAGCGCCGGCGGCGCTGATCGTCACGCGCCCGTTTTTGACCTCGGCAAGATCGGTTGTGGTGCCGCCCATATCGAGCAGCAGCGCGTCCGACACGCCGGAGAGGAAAAGACCGCCGACAATGCTGGCTGCCGGACCGGACAGAACGGTCTCGATCGGGCGGCTGCGAGCGTATTCGGCGCGCATTAAGCTGCCGTCGCCCTTGACGATCATGATCGGCGCATGGATCTTGCGCTGCGCGAGTGCAAGATCGGTAGAGTCGATCAGAGCGCGGATATTGGGAATGAGAGCGGCGTTCAAGACCGCCGTGACCGTGCGCTCCTGAAAACCAAGTGCGGAGGACAGTTCATGCGCGCATACGACCGGCACATCAAGCTCCTGCTGTATGATTTGCCGCACACGGGCCTCATGCACCGGATTGCGCACGCTGGCAAAGCCGGAGATGGCAACGGCGTCCACCTGACCGCGGAACGCATTGGCAGCCGCGATGATCTCCTCCGGAGAAATATCCTCCAGAATACGTCCCTTGATGTCGAGTGTACCGCGCAGGCGGCGCACCTGTACTGCCGGCAGAGAACCGGCAGCGTCCCGTCCGAGCAGCAGCGCACCGACACGACCGCTCTGACCTTCCACAACGGCATTGGTGGCAAGCGTGGTGGACAGACATACCATGACGATCTCGTCCGGGTGCGCATAATGCATTCGGTCCAGACTCTGCGCGATACCGCACAGCAGGTCCTGCCGGGTCGTAAATGCCTTGGCTTTGCACAGCACCTGCCGCGAAACGCCGTCCACGATCACGCTGTCGGTGTAGGTGCCGCCGGTGTCAATGCCCAGAATTACAGGCATGGGTCATTCCTCCCTTGACGGGTCACAGGCTGTGGCGGAAGAAATCCAGCGTAGTGGCGATGTTGTCCTCCATATGCACCAGAAAACTGTGGTCTTCGCCCTTTACCAGATGGTATTCTACCGGACAGGTCGCCGCAGCGGCAAGCTCCGCCGAATGCGTGATGTCGATCACCGGGTCCAGATCACCCTGCATGAGCAGCAGCGGCTTGTCCCCGTACTGCTGCACTGCCTCGGTCACGCTCAGATTCTTGACATCTTCTACGAATTTGCTGGTAGCGCCAAAACGGGCGCCGGCGTATACATGCTCGATCCGCTTGTTGCCCTGCGCCAGATAATCCCACTTTTCATCGGTGAAGATACCGCGGAAGGTCGGCTCCGGATGGATAACGGACGCCCAGCCGCCTGCCGCTTTGATCCGGGGATCGCGTCCTGCGATCAGAGACGCCGCTGCGCCGAAGCTGATACCCAATGCACCGATACGCGCCGGGTCTACTTCGGGCTGCGTCGCCAGAAAATCAACGCCTGCCAGCACATCTGCGACCCAGCCGCTCAGATAGGTGTTCTCGGCAAAGTCAGCGTCGCTGTTGCCGGAGCCTAAAAAGTCGATCCGCATGACATAAATACCCTGCCGGCAGGCTGCCTCGGCAAGATGAACGAACAATCGGGAACTCTCATAGCCGGAGCCTGTGAAACCGTGGCTGAGGATCAAAGCCGGACCAGAAGCTGTGGTTTCCGGCACATGGGCAAAGCCGTAGATCGTCTTTCCGCGGCTTGGGTAGCTTACCTGCTTCATCATGCGATTTTTCTCTCCTTTGTAAGAAACAGAGGCCGGGCCAATGCGGCTCAGCCTCTGTTCGTGTCGTTGTGTGTCTATTATATGGGAATGAGGGGGAAATGTATATCTGTTTTTTGTATCTGGGTATCCTTACTTAATGCCGTATTTCTTCTCGATCTTCGCGATCTCCGGCTCGAAAATTGCAAAAGATCTCATCAACCTGCTCCACCGTCAGATTGATGGGCGGAATGAAGGAAATGCGGTTGTTGAGGTAGCCGTTGAGCTGTGCCAGCAGACCTGCGTCGCGCATGTTGTTGATCAGCTCGTGGCATGCTGCCTTTGCCGGCTCCTTGGTCTTGCGGTCCATGACGAACTCAACACCGAGGTATACGCGGGAGGAATAGGTGCCGACGATCGGGTGATTCTTCATGATCTCTTCCATGTGCTCCTTGATCCGCTCGCCAGCCTTGGTGCAGGTTTCCAGCACATGATCCTCCTCGAAGATGTCGAGAATGGTGTTGGCAACGCGGCAGCCCATCGAATAGCCTGCGTAGGTGGAGCAGATGAAGCTTACGTCAATATCCTCAAACAGGTCTGCACGGCCTACGATACCGCTCATCGGCAGACCGTTGCCGAGTGCCTTGCCGAATACCAGGATATCCGGAACAACGCCTTCGTGCTCGCAAGCCCACATTTTGCCGGTGCGACCCATACCGGTCTGTACTTCGTCGAAGATGAGCAGGAAGCCGTACTTGTCAGCCAGCTTGCGCAGCTCGGTGAGGAAGCCTTCCGGCGGAATGATGTAGCCTGCGGAGCTCTGGCACGGCTCAACGATCAGTGCGGCAACATTGCAGATACCTGCGTCTGGTGCGCCGAGCGGCGTAACGCCGGTGGACATCATTTCGTCAATTACCTTAACGCAGCGGCGAGCGCACTCAATGCCGTCCTCATCGCCGTACGGATTGCGATAATCATACGGATAGGGGAACTGGTGCAGGCAGTTGTCCTGTGCCGGCATGGGATTGTAGTAGCTGGTCATGCGGCCGGAACCGGTCAGACCCATGGTTGCGGTGTTCTGACCATGATATGCACCGTAGAAGGAGATGATGTGCTGGCGCTTGGTTGCGTAGCGAGCCAGACGGATCGCATTCTCGATCGCGTCGGAGCCGGACAGAGCCAGACGAACGCGCTTCGGGAAATCGCCGGGCGTGATATCGCACAGACGCTTAACCAGCTTGAGGCGCTCCGGAGTCGGGAAGTCAAACCAGAAATCCAGCTTGTTCATGTACTGGTCGTACATTGCGTCTGCAATGCGCTTCTCAGCGTGACCGAGGTTCATAGCGGACATACCGGAAATGCAGTCGATGTATTCCTTGCCGTCTACGTCCCAGATACGGTTGCCCTTGCCACGCTCGATGATCTGCGGGTAATCCCACTTGGTGAACAGAACGTCACCCGGATGTTCATACGTCAGAAAATCGGTCAAACCTGCTTTATTGCCGGGCGTAACATTGTCGGCATTCTGAATACGGTCGAGCAGTACTTCATAAGGCTTCTTTTCCATAATTATACCTCCGTGTATTAGATTATTTTGTTCGATGCGAGGGATTGTTGCTTGCTGTATATATACTAATATATTAGTGTGAAAGTGTCAAGGGGAAAAGTGAAAATTATTAGGAAGAATATTTTCGGGAAAATGCTTGACAAATGTCTTGTAATATATTAATATATAAGCGAAAAAGCTGAAGACGCCGCTGATCCTCATCGGAATCGCCGCCTGTCATTTGCCACCGGAATATAATGCTGTCATTTCGGATACAGGCGCGGAGAGCATTTGAAGTCTCCGAATGCTGCGGAAGAGCCGTATTTTCCGCATACCGGTCACGGATCGGCTGGCAGCCGGCTTTCTCACCCTATTCTCTCTCTACTCACTATTTAGTGTAAAAAACCTCGATGGATTCGAGGTTTTTTACATTTGTAGGTAAAAAAATATTTGAGGGCTGATAAAAATTCAGTTTTCAAATTGACGCAGGCGAATATAAATGATATATTAATATAAAAGTAACCTGCGTAATATTATACTATGTAGGAGGAGCATATCCATGGATCAGGTTCAAAAGCCAAATCGACGTAGCCGTATAGAAGTATACACTTCGCTGAAGGACGCAATTCAGTATCTGGAGCTTATGCCCGGAGAAATGATTCACGAAAACGAACTGGTGGAAAAGCTGGGTGTCAGCCGCACACCGATCCGGGAGGCGCTGATCCGGCTGGCAAGCGAGTATCTGGTCGACCATTTTTGCAGTGGCAGGACATGAAATGATCTGGGAGATCATCTCGAACTCGCGTGCGCATTATAATCGTATGCTGGTTCTGGATCTGAAACGTCCGGGCATACTGGAAAAATCGTTTCAGGAACATCAGGATATTGTCCGTACCATTGAACAGGGAAATGAGGAAGAGCTGGAGAAAATTCTGGATCGTCACCACGACCACCGTGATATGTCGGAGCGTGAACGGGAGATCCGCGCCATGTTCCCAGAGTATTTTGTACACGAAGAAGAATAGCGCCGGTGCACCGCAGAAGAAAAAACTTCTGCGGTGCATTTTTGTGCTTGACTTTCCGCACAACATATACTAATATATTAGTATAAAGTGAAACCCTTTCATATTAAGATCAAAAAAGGAGGACGTGTTATGTACATCGACAAGAAGTGCGAGCGCGGTTACAATGAATACATCAGCTGCGATAAGAACAACGGCGAAAACAGCATGATGGATGTTGCGCTGCTGATCATGGAGGACGGAGATACGTATTCGTTCCATGAGACCGAAAAGGAAATGGCGTGGATCCTGTTTGAAGGCAAGGCAACGGTAGAATATGAGGGCAAGACCGCCGAAATGGATCGCCCGAATCCGTTTGATTACAGCACGTACTGCCTGCATTTGTGTGCTGGTCAGTCCTGCACGATCACCGCGCACGGTCACTGCGAATTCTATGTGCAGAAAACCTATAATGACAAGAAGTGGGAGGCACATCTGTACACGCCCGAGGAAACGGATACGTGGCGCCGCGGCGCAGACGGTGAATGCGCCGGCTGTATCAAGCGTGATGTGCGCACCAGCTTTGATTATGAGATCAATCCGCTGTCCAACATGGTACTGGGCGAGGTTGTCAACCTGCCGGGCAAGTGGTCGTCCTATCCGCCGCACTGGCACCCGCAGCCGGAGGTTTATTTCTATCATTTTGAGAAGAAGGAAGGCTTCGGCGCAGGCTGGGTAGACGGCAAGATCGAGGAGCTGCACCACAATGGTCTGTCGATCATCACCAAGGGTACCCATCCGGTCGTTATGGCGCCGGGCTACGCCTGCTGCTATGCATGGGGCATTCGTCATCTGCCGGACAATCCGTGGGAAAAGACCCGCATTGACGATCCGGTATACGAGTGGCTGTATGACCCGAAGGCGGAGTTCTGGAAGGGCGAGTAAGCCGCTTGGATCCATACAATTTAATATGATGTAAATCTGCCTTTGCAGGCAGTGTATCCACAACAGAGCGTTTCATATAGTCCAAAAACTGTACGTAACGCTCTGTTTTTCATTCCATGCGTATCACAGAAAAGTCACAGAAAGGAGGGATTCGGATGGAGCATTGGGATCATATGCTACGGTTTTCGCTGCTGCATGATCAAACAACGGCGATTGCGTTTCATACCGGGCTGACGGTGTTTTTTGCTTTAACGGGTTCGCCAAAGATCAAGGTGCAGCAGGAGTATACCCCTGACACCGCCGCTACTTGTTCTGCAGCCGTTTTCCTTTTTTCAGGCTGTGTGCTCGGAAACGGTAAGCCTTCTGGTGCTGGAGGTGTCCGAAGAAATACTGGCGCTTGCCCGATGGTCTGCATTTCAAACGGTTTTTGTCTGCACCGACTCGCCGGAAACCGCTGCGGTCCACCGCGATCTCTCTGCACGGTGTGCGGAGAACTTTCAGGAATTCTTTGAAAAGAAACGATTCAGCCGGGCGCATGCTGCGGTGCAGATGCTGTTTCTGCTGGAAAATCTGAAAAAAGCAGCTGATCAGCAGCGAGGAACCGCCGACCTCCTGTACAGTGGAGGATATGGAGCATCTGCAGAATATACTGAATCATATTCACGAGCACTGGAGAGAAAGCCGACCCTTGCGGCGCTGGCGAAGAAGGAATTTCTGTCGGCGAGTACGCTTTCGCGGCAGTTTCAGCTTTGCTTCGGTATAACGCCGGAACGGTACCGCAACCAACTGCGGAAGGAGCAGGAGCCGAGAGAAGCTCCGGCGGAATCCGTACCGTTTGACAGGGGTATTTCTAAATTTCTGCAGTATGCAGGCAAAACGGCAGAGGATATCCCGATCAAGAAGGAAACCGAAAGCGTCACCGTAAGCTGCTGCGGCGCGCAGCCAGCTTTTTCCCGGCAGAAATCACATTCGGCGGTTATTTGCAGACTTGATAGAGATAAGAAGCAAGCAATCAAAAATAAGCGTATCATTGTCTGATTTGAGATATCGAATAGCAAGAGATCAGTTGCAGGGTTATTACGAATTATCATTTGCACCTATTAAAGATGAACTAATAAGTGAGATTATTATTGGGCCTAAATCACTGGTGCAAGAAGAGGATATTTATCTATTCCTAGCTGCATGTGGCTATCATGAGAAAGCGTTGGACGATGGAAAACGTAATCAGTTTGTAGTAGATGATATAAATGTTTGTACTTCGAAATTGAGTTATCGTTAAGAAAAGCCGTATGCTGATAAAGCATACGGCTTTTCGGTTACTTATTCAGTAGCTTAGCCCCTTGCGTAAAACCGCGTTTTACTCATGCCAAGCAGATTCATTGCCTGTACAGCGGTAATCTCACCGCTGCGCCAGCGAGCGACAACGCGCTCAAAATCGGGAAGTCCTTCGCGGCTTTGCCGCGATACTTACCTTGCGCTTTAGCGATAGCAATACCCTCTCGCTGGCGCTGTAAGATATACTCGCGTTCCAACTCCGCGACTGCTGCAAATACAGTCAACATAAACTTGCCGGTCGGCGTGGTAGTGTCGATCGCTTCTTTGCGGCTGACAAACTCTACCTGCTTTTCGGTCAGATGCTCTACCAGATCGAGCAGATCACGAGTGTTGCGGGCAAAGCGGCTGATGGACTCGACGATAACAGTATCACCGCGCCTCACATATTCCATCATACGACGCAGTTCGGGACGGTCAGCGTTCTTGCCGCTGGCCTTGTCGATGAACAGTTCATCGACACCGAGTTCGCGGAGCATAATTTCCTGTCTTGCGGTATTTTTGTTCTTCTGTGCTGACACGCACATCGTTCCAAAACTCCAAAACCGACTTAAACGGGACGATTTCCAAGCGTTCCGTATAGGTATACCCAAACGGAACTGTTCGTTACGGTTGTTTTAGTATTCGTCACGCTCGATGAATTCGAGCATTGCTTTGCGCTGAATACGCCAGCGATTCCCGACGCGGAACGCCGGAATTTCGTTTTCATGCAGAAGCCGCAGCATGGTGCCGCGGCTGACCTGCAAAATCTGCTGACACTCATACAGTGTCAAAACATCGGGATATTGGTTCAGATTCATGCCTATCAGCCTTTCTGTGCAGTTTATTGTATTGTTTTGCACAGAAAAGGCTGATTTGTTATTTGGACACATCCTTGTCACGCAGCACATGGATTGCTGCCGCCACCGCCGCGACAACCTTAATGCCGAACAGCAATGTGTTCTTGATTACCTTCATTGGGTCACCACCTTTCTTAATATGCGTAGAGCAGCTCACCGGTCATTTCGTGGAGCAGGGTCGGATCGTAGAGCATTTCCTCAATCTCCTCCTCCGAGCAGCCGTAGTCGAGTAAAGCCTGTATCTCATCAGCCGAAACGCCAAATGCCTTGGCAACGCTGAACAGGACATCGTAGTTTGCGGGCGTATTCTCGTAGTAGCTGCGATAGTACGGATACTTACGCCACCAACGCTCGAAAGTCGTGTGCGGTGTGAAACTTCCGGTCGTGAGTTGTCCCGCTCGGTCGATTTTCAAAATCTCGCCCTCCTTCGGTTCGAGAATATCGGTGGGCGCTTTTAATTTCAGCTTTTTGATTGCCTTGCACAGGATTTCCTGCGTGGAGGCATAGATAAGATAGCTATCGTAGAACATCACGCATAGCGGGTTATCACCGACAACAAACCAGATAGAGTTATCTTTGTCCAGAACGGTAAGCGGGTGTTGAATTTTGGTATGCACGCGATCTGATGTCGCTCCTCGGATATGAACGATGGGAGAATTTTGCGAAAGCAATCGTTCGTGCTATCGAATCCTGTGAAACCAGCGGAATAGCAGTGGCAGACCATTTTCGTGAGGTCACGAAAATGGTTCAGTTGGGAAGCGGCTCGCAGAGAGGAATCAAGGACTATATGCTGACGCGCTATGCCTGCTATTTGATTGCACAGAACGGCGATCCGAAAAAAGAAGAAATTGCATTTGCACAGAGCTATTTTGCTGTTCAGACCCGCAAGCAGGAACTGATCGAAGAACGTATTTCTTTGATTGAGCGCACAGAGGCGCGCGGCAGATTGCGAGAATCGGAAAAGCGGCTTTCGCAGAACATTTATGAGCGCGGTATAGATGATGCAGGATTCGGCCGTATTCGCTCTAAAGGCGATCAGGCGCTGTTTGGCGGCTATACGACACAGGAGATGAAAGAGCGGCTTGGCGTAAAGGACAGTCGTCCGCTGGCTGATTTTCTGCCGACACTTTCCATTGCAGCGAAGAACCTTGCGGCAGAAATGACCAACTACAATGTAGAAGAAAAAGACCTTCGAGGGGAACGTGATATTACCGGCGAGCACGTGCAGAATAATCGCTCCGTGCGGGATATGCTGGGACAGCGTGGTATTCAGCCGGAGAATCTGCCGCCTGCGGAAGATATTAAAAAGCTGGAGCGGCGTGTAAAATCTCAGGAAAAGAAACTGGCGGCACAGTCTGGAAAGCTGCCGGATAACGAGGAGGGCTGTTGATGGAGCATAGTCTGCTGATTTGAAAAACCACTTTTAACAAAAGAGATAGAACAAAAGCCTCAGACGGTAAAATGTCTGAGGCTTTTTGCTATGTCCGCATGGACGGTAAATAGACGGTAAAAATTTTTTTTCTTCGATTTCTATTTGTACAGAAAATAAGAAAAACCGGTCATTTCAAACGAAATAACCGGTTGATCTGGTACGCCAGAAGGGATTCGAACCCCCGACCTTTTGATTCGTAGTCAAACACTCTATCCAGCTGAGCTACTGGCGCATACAAGATCTATTTTCTTTCGCTGTCGGCGTTTCGCTTTGTCGCTCTCGCTGACTGCCTTATTATAATATCACGGGTGGGACCTAATGTCAACAATTATTTTCAGATTTTTTGAAAGTTTTTTCGGAAACCTGTTTTCGGCAAAACAAAGCCGCCTGTAGGGGAACAGGCGGCTATATATAGCAGAGAAATTGGAGGTCTGCCATATACCTTATATTGCGTTTTATTCCTGCGGCGGAATGGTATCGAAGCCGATCTGCAGTTCTTCATCGGTGGGAATGTGGTTGCGCATGGTGCCATTGTGATACGCCTCGTATGCTGCCATATCAAAGTAGCCGGTACCGGTCAGACCGAACAGGATGGTCTTAGCTTCGCCGGTCTCCTTGCACTTAAGCGCTTCGTCGATGGCGGCGCGGATGGCGTGGCTGGATTCCGGCGCCGGAAGAATGGTCTCCACTTTGGCGAACTGAACTGCCGCGTCGAATACGTCGGTCTGCTTGACGGAAACCGCATCCATATAACCGTCGTGGTACAGTTGCGAGACGATAGGGCTCATGCCGTGGTAGCGCAGGCCGCCCGCGTGGTTGGCGGACGGGATGAAGCCGCTGCCAAGCGTGTACATGCGGGCCAGCGGCGTAACATGGCCGGTATCGCAGAAATCGTAAACATACTTGCCGCGGGTAAGCGACGGGCAGGACGCAGGCTCAACCGCGATGATGCGCGGGTCAGCCTTGCCGAGCAGCTTATCCTGCATGAACGGGGAAATCAGGCCGCCGAGGTTGGAGCCGCCGCCCGCGCAGCCGATCACGATATCCGGATACTCATCGAGCATTTCCATAGCCTGCTTGCTTTCCATACCGATGATGGACTGGTGCAGCAGCACCTGATTGAGCACGGAGCCGAGTACATAGCGGTAGCCCTCGTGCGTAGTAGCCACTTCTACGGCCTCAGAAATCGCACAGCCGAGCGAACCGCCGGTGGTCGGATCATGTGCCAGAATAGCGCGGCCTGCCTCGGTTGTATTGGACGGAGACGGCGTTACATTCGCGTCAAAGGTTTGCATGATGGCCTTGCGGAACGGCTTCTGCTCGTAGGAGACCTTAACCATGAATACCTTCAAGTCCAGTCCGAAGTAGGCGCACGCCTCAGAGAGTGCAGTACCCCACTGACCGGCTCCGGTCTCGGTGGTAAGGCCCTTGAGGCCCTGTTCCTTGGCGTAGTACGCCTGTGCGATCGCGGAATTCAGCTTGTGGGAGCCGGAGGTGTTGTTGCCCTCAAACTTGTAGTAGATTTTTGCCGGGGTGTCCAGCGCCTTCTCCAGATTGTACGCGCGGCACAGCGGAGACGGACGGTACAGCTTATACATATCGAGCACCGGCTCGGGAATATCAATGTAGCGGGTGTCGTTGTCCAGCTCCTGGTGCGCCAGCTTTTGACAGAAGATAGGATACAGATCCTGCTCCGCCAGCGGCTGGCGCGTGCCCGGATGAATCAGCGGGTCCGGCTTTTCCTTCATGTCCGCCCGCAGGTTGTACCACTGCTTCGGCATCTGGTCTTCGGTCAAATAAAGTCTGTGGGGGATCTTAGCCATGGTGATTACTCCTTTGCAGTAATGGAGAATTGATAATGGATAATGGAAAATGAATGTGACGCGCAGAGCGCGTTTATTAAATCATCGCGCTTTGCGCGATACCACAATTCTCAATTCTCCATTTTCAATTCTCAATTTGTTTTACAAAATAAAAAGCTCCTGTCCCAGATTTCTCTTGGGACAGGAGCGAATACGCTCTTGCGGTACCACCCAGATTGACGCAAACTGCGTCCACTCTGCTCACACATCAAACAATGCGCGCTCCCCTGATAACGGGCGGAGTCCCCGTCGCAGTTACTTGGCCGAAGCCGTTCGCCTTGCCCTGTTGAAGTCCATTCACACGGTCCTTGCCTGCCGCAATCACACCGCCTGCGGCTCTCTTTGGAGGTTCGGTCTCCGCTACTCGTCTTCGTCATTGGTTTGTGTTGGTTTACTTGGTATGGTCACAGTATATTCGCAAAACAGTGGATTGTCAAGTGCGATTTGCGAAAAAACAATATATTATTTCTGTTATAAATTCTTATTATGAGAATGAAGGGCGTAGTATCGTCTTTTTTCTGCACACTGTGCTATAATGGGTAGCAGAATGAAAAAGCAGAAAGGACATGAGTGCAAATGCGGGTGATCGAGGGCGAAAACGAACTGCGGCTGACCTGTTCGCGGAGTGCGAGCGGCGGCATTGCGCTTTGGCGGTGCGAAACGCAGGACGATATTGTGCGTCTGCCGGATGAGATAGACGGTGTGCCTGTTACCGAGGTCGGCGCGTATGTACTCAGCGAGCGGGCCTCCGACTTAACAGGCAAGGACACGTTCGCTGTCCGTATCACCTGCGGCGGCACGGAGCCGAAGCACAATGCGGCGGCTATCCGCACGGTTACGCTCCCGAAGGATGCAAAAGTGTTGGCAGTTATGCATTTTATAACTGCCGAAACCTTGAACGCATCGAACTGACTGATTCCGTCAGCGAATTCGGCGGCGGTGCGCTGATGAACTGCATGAGCCTGCGCGAAGTCATCCTGCACGCCGCACCGTCTGCGCCGACCTGCCTGCCCAGGCTGCTCGGCGAGTACGCCGGAGAACTCGATGTGAGGTTTGATGAGCACGCGCGGCTGCTGTTCCCCGAGTACGTCGAGGAACTGGAGGACCTCAGTCCGGCGCATATTTTTCAGCGGCGCATTCACGGTGCAGGATACAGCTACCGTCAGTGCTTTGACAGCGGTGTGCTGAATTTTCGGCAGTATGATGCTGCCCTGAGCGAACTGCTCGAGCGGCACGATTTTTTTCGGTCGCGGCACGCGTAGCCGTGCGGCGGCTTGCCGTACCGTTTGCGCTCTCGGATGCCGCAAAAGCGGACTATCTCGCGGTTTTACGCACCCACGGCGGCAATCTGGCGCAGTCCTGCGCCAAGGCAGGTGAGACCGCTGCCTTGACCTTCCTGCTGTCGCTTGGTGTGCTCTCTGCCGCCGATGTGGATGCCGTGTGCACGTCTGCCCGCGAAGCAGAGCAGACGGCAGCGCTGTCCGTTCTGCTGTCAGCCGCCGGCAAAACGCAGTCCAAGGGACGCGCCAAATCGTTTGAATTATGATATAAATATATAGAAGTTATCAATAAATCCGTAGGACACCCCGCCCTACGATGCAAGATGAACCTGTGAGGTGATGTTTTCTATGTCGCAGTCCTCCCGCTGGATTTCTATCGGACGCGAAATCCTGTTTTCCGCCCGCACCGAACTGTACATGAACCTGCCGTTCCTCGATTCCGCGCTGGCGGCGCCTGCCTGCGGCAGACGGTTACGATACCCCCACGCTCGCTACCGACACGCGCGTGCTGTTTTTCAGCGGTGCCTGGCTGGCGCAGCAGTACGAGCGTTCCCGCGCGAACGTCAACCGCGCCTATCTGCACACGCTGTTCCACTGTCTGCTGCGCCATCCCGGAAAGACACGCGGACGCGATGCCGATCTGTGGGATCTGTCGTGCGATATTGCGGTCGAAAGCATGCTGGATTCACTGGATTACCGCTGCCTGCAGGCGGAAAAGGTGTCAGTTCGGCGGCAGAATATCTACCGTGAACTGCAGGACGAGCTGCCGGTCCTGACGGCTGAGGCGGTCTATCGCCACTTTCGCCGCACGCGGCTGAATTCGTATGACTGTGCCACGCTCACGCGCGTGTTTGCGACAGACGAGCACACGCTGTGGTACAAGGAGGACGACGATCAGCAGGAGCGCCGCTGGCAGCAGCAGGCCGAACGGACGCAGACCGCGATGGAGACGGTTTTCGCGAACAAGGCGGAAGGCGGTCAGGCTGTGCGGGAGCAGCTTGCCGTTTCCACCCGCAAAACGACTGATTTCCGCGCGTTCCTGCGCCGGTTTGCCGCTCTGCGGGAGGAGGTCTCGGTGGATGCGGATTCGTTCGACTACGGCTACTACGCCTACGGACTGCGTCATTTCGGGAAATATGCCGCTTATCGAGCCGTTAGAAACGCGGGAGGTGCGGAAAATAGAGGATTTCGTCATTGCCATTGATACCTCGATGTCCACCTCCGGTGAACTCGTGCGCGCATTCCTCAGCCGTACCTATGAGCTTTTGCAGGAGAACACCAGCTTTTTCCGGCATTTCAACCTGCGTATTCTGCAGTGCGACGATCAGCTGCGCTCGGACAAAAAGGTGACAAATGCGCGGGAACTCGCGGAATATATGGAGCATTTTGAACTGATCGGTCAGTCTGCGACCGATTTTCGTCCGGTTTTCGAGCACGTTGACCGCTTAAATGCCGAAGGCGCGTTCCGCCATCTGCGCGGCCTGCTGTACTTCACGGACGGACTCGGCATCTACCCGAAAAACGTCCGAAGTACGATGCGGCGTTTGTCATGCTCGAAGGCGAAGCCTATCCGGATGGTGCCGTCATGGGGGATTCGGGCGGTAATCAGCGAGGATGCGTTATCTGTAGAATGAAAAAAGGACGCTTTATGCGTCCTTTGAGGCTGTCGCGAAACTACAGTTTCGCCGACAAGCAGGAACGGACCGTGGGCCGTTCCAAAGTCGTCCGAAAGTTCCTATACAGAAACTTTCTCCCTCCAGAAGTTCAAAAAAAGGGTGATACATGCTCCCCCTTTTTTGAGCATTTGCAGAGCAAATGCTATTTCATGCGCGCTGCCGCGCGAAATGCTGAAAAAATGCTGACTATATGACTTTTTTCGACAGACTGAGGACGCTTTACGCGTCCTTTTTTGCAGTTCGGTTATTTTTCACCCATTCGGCGATCGTCTGCTTGACCTTCTTTATCTGCAGCGGCTTTGCCAGATGGGCATTCATGCCTGCGGCGAGGCACTTCTGTGCATCCTCGTAAAAAAGGCGTTTGCGGTCATGGCAATGATGGGCAGCGTTTTCGCGTCCGGTCGGTTGAGCGAGCGAATGGTCTTCGCAGCGTCAATGCCGTTCATCACAGGCATCATCACATCCATGAGAACCGCGTCGAATGTGTCCGGTGGATTGTTCTGCACGATTTCCACAGCCTGTTTGCCATCCGTGACGACGGTTACGGTCGCTCCTTCGTCGGTCAGCAGAATCTGTGCGATTTCGGCGTTGAGCGCATTGTCCTCGACGAGCAGCAGCCTGCAGCCTGCAATGCTGATATCCGGCGCGGCATGTGCGTCCGGTGTCTGCTCGGGAGATGGTGCAATTTCAAATGGCAAAGTGATTACAAAGGTGGAGCCGACACCAAGCTGACTCGTGACCGCAATCGAGCCGCCCATCCGGTCAACAAGCTCCTTGGTGATGGTCATGCCGAGACCGGTGCCGTGATAATAGCTGCGCGCGTCCTGCTTTTCCTGTGTGAACGGTTCAAAAATATGGTCCACAAAGTCCGGACTCATGCCGATACCCGTATCCGAAATCGTCCAGCGATAGGTGCATTTGCCGTCCTGTTCACCGAGCGAGTCCGTATGGGTGGTGATTTTACCTCCGGGACGGTTGTATTTGATGCAGTTGCTGTAAATATTGAGGAAAATCTGCCGCAGATGCAGCGGACTGCCGTAAATATACGGGTACGGAATGATGGATTTGTCCTTTTCGTACTCCCACTCAATGCCGGCTTCTTCGGCGCGGCCGATGATAATGGTAATGATATCGCGGGTCAGCTCCACCAGACTGATGCGCTCGTGCGTGAGGACGGTCGTGCCCTCCTCCAGCTTGCTCATCTGCAGCACATCGTTGATGAGCGACAGCAAGTGATTGGCGGAAATCTGCATTTTTTTGTGATTTTCCAGCAGCAGCGCCTTGTCATCAAAGTGGGTTTCGTCCACCTGCAGCAGACCGATAATGCCGTTGAGCGGTGTGCGGATATCGTGACTCATGCGCGAGAGAAATTCGGTTTTGGTGCGGTTCGCAATACGCATTTCATCGAAGGCGGCCTGCAGACGGGCGTTCTCTTGCTCGTCGCGGGCGTGCATCTGCGAGGTATCCTGCAGCAGGATAATCGCCGTGACCATCGGCATTTCGGCATTGATTTCCGGATCAAACATGGTGGTCTGCGTCATCAGCACGGTTTTCTGTACCCAGCGGATAGCGCCGTCATCCTCCTGCACGCAGTACTCCACCGTGATGTGTTTTTCACCGGCGGCAAAGCGCTTGAGCAGACGGGCACTGGTATCTGCCGTGCGGTAGCTGCCGAGTGTTGCCGGTGTGACGCGCTTGCGCTACTCGTCGCAGTAGTCGCGGTAGGAGCAGGGAAGCGGGTAGTCGAGGAACAGCGCCCGGTCCGAATCACTCTTGCCCGCAGGTGAAATGTTGCGCTCGAGGGTGTCGCGCGTGAGGTTTACCGTGTAGATTGTGCCCGCCATATCGAGCAGCGCGTCCACATAGCTGTCGTTCTCAAGGATAGACTGCTTTAGCTGCTCGTAGTACAGCGTCAGCTGCTCCTTCGGGTCGATGGCTTGGTCGGCGTTCAGCCGGATGGTCTCGAACGCGAGGATAAAGTGGTGCAGCACACCGGCTTCGTCCCAGTCAATCGGAAGAACGGTCAAACGGCTGTAGCGGCTTTCCTCGGCCGCGTTGTACTGCAGTTCGAGGGTATCCTCTGCGCTGTGCAGGCTGCGCTGCAGTACGTCAAGCTGCAGCGCAGAACGGACGCGGCTGCGCTCGCTTTTAGCAGCCTGTTCCTCGGCAATCTGCTCGACGGCGCCGGTGTAGCTGCCGTCCGATGCCAGAAAAAAGCTCTCGCACGCGCGGATGGTGCGGTAGGTGTCCAGACGCGCATCGCAGTACAGGCAGTCGGAAAAGCTGCGGTGCAGGCGGTTGACCTGCTTCAGCAGCTGAAAATCCAGCCGCTTTTCGGCGGCGGCTTCCTCGCGCTTGACGTGGTTTTTGTTGATGTACATGTTTTTGTCCGCAAGTCAAACAGATCGCGCATATTGCTGTCCGGATTATCCGATGCAAGCGCAAAGCCGGCCGCATAGCTGAGCGGTGTATCCGGATGCTGTCGGGACTCCTCAGCAAGCTGTTTACGGACATGGGAAAGCAATTTCTGCAGCGCATCGGCATCCGGTCCGTGCGTTATCGCGAGGAACTCATCGCCGCCTGTACGGCCGACAAAATGCTTCTCGGGCATGGCCGCACGCAGCGCGACCGCAAATCGCCGGATGTATGCGTCACCGGCCTCATGGCCCATGCTGTTGTTGATGCGGCGCAGATTATTCAGGTCAAAGCTGCACACGCCGGTTTCTGGCGCAGGCGGCGTCGGATCGTCGAGCAGCTCCTCGCACTTGTTCTTGTTGGGCAGGCCGGTCGCGGCATCCAGATAGACCTTATGCTGCAGAGCGCGGTTCATCGCAGCCGTGTGCAGCGCCTGAAACAGCTGGTAGCCGATCAGCAGCATGAGCACGACGATATCCGCGGTGATGTACTTCTCCAGAGCGGAAAGCGAGGTTGCCTTGCGCTGCGAGTACGCCTCCGCCAGACCGGTCGCGTCGTCGCAGATGCCGAAAAAGGTTTCGCTGATGGGAATGATGTCCGTGTTATTTGAGCCGACTGCGCGCACACGGCCGATCTCCTGCTTGAGTGCTTGAAAAATAGTCATCCAGCTCCTGCATTTTGCTTTGGAAGGCGTCATTGTTCAGCCGCACGAGGCTGAGCTCGTCGCTGCCGAAGCGCAGTCCGTCGATAAACGCGTCAATATCTGCGATCATGCCGTCCTGTGGCTGACCGGAGATTTCCAGCTTGACGATACGCTGGGTCTTGCCGCGCACGAGTCCGGCGTAGTTGATGATACGCGCGGTGCCCTGAATACCGGAAACGAGGTTCATCATCCAGACAATCAATATAGCCAGCACGACTGCCAGCGCGCCAATGGCGGCGTTGACGATGCCGGTGCTTTTCTTTGGGGGTTGCCAGCCATGTGCAATGACCTCCTTGCAGGCTGTCGAATTTTGTCGAACAAATTAGACAGGTGAGAAAGTTATATGAAAATCATTATATCGTGAAAAGGGAACAAATGCAATGACAGAAGCGGAGAATCACACGCTTCACAGAGATATCCACAGACTTGTGGATACATTGCCGATTTTGTGCTATAATGCAGAAAAAAAGCAATCGGAGGAACAGAGGATGAAGCTGCGTTATATGATTATCGGTGCCGGTGGCGTTGGCGGACCGGTAGGCGCGTATTTGAGCAAATCCGGTGCGGATACCACACTTATTGCACGCGGAAAGCATCTTGCGGTCCTGCAGGAGCACGGCTTGACGCTTGTATCCGGAGAAAATGAGCGCGAGAGCATTCCGGTCAAGGCGATCGACATGGATGGCTTTCTTGCCGCGCGGGAGCAGGGCGCTCCCGCGCCGGATGTGATTTTCGTGTGTGTCAAGGGATACTCTCTCGCGGATACCGTGCCGTTCATCCGCAAGGCAGCAGGCAGGGACACGGTAGTTATTCCGGTGCTCAACATCTACGGCACGGGCCGTGCCCTGCAGGCGGAGCTGCCTGAGCTGCTCGTCACGGACGGCTGCATCTACATTTCGGCCAACAGGATTGCGCCGGGCGTCATTCAGAAGCACGGTGCGATCTGCCGTATCGTGTACGGACTGCCGAGCCACAAGACCGATCATCCGGTGCTGCAGCAGGTCGAGACTGACCTCAAAAACGCCGGAATTGACCCGGTTTATTCTCCGTATGTCGAGCGCGACACGCTGCTCAAATTTGCGTATGTGTCGCCGAATGCGGCCTGCGGACAGTATTATCACGCGAAAGCTGCGGAAATGCAGCATCCGGGCGAGGTGCGCGACAGCTTTGTACGCCTGATAAAAGAGGTCGTTGCGCTGGCGGACAAGATGGGTATTCCGCTGGAGAGCAGGCCGGGGGAGCTGGTCGAGCGCAACCTGCGCATTCTGGATGTGCTTGCACCGACCGCGTCTACCTCTATGCAGCGCGATATGGAAGCCGGCAAGCAGTCCGAGGTGGATGGTTTGATTTATCAGGTTGTGTGTCTGGCGGAGCAGTACGGCGTGGATGTGCCGGAGTATCGTAAAATCGCAGAGGCGGTAAAAAAACAGACGGAAAATAAGTGAAAACGGCAAAGACCCGGAATCTTCCGAAAAAGATTCCGGGTCTTTGCGCTATAGGTGGTGATGCTGTTTCGACTGTCATTGTAAACAACGACAAGAAATTTCACTGCACACCGTCCGACGGACGGTGACATTCGCAATCCTTTTCGAGCGCCTGAAGCTGCTGCTCCATGGTTGGCACCTCACACTTGCCGGTGCGGATGGCTTCGCGCACGACTTCGGGTGTGGCGGGCACCTTATTGATGCGCACGCCGATGGCACGCGACACAGCGTTGAGAATCGCCGGTGTGACGGGCACGGTCGCAACCTCGGAAATGCCTTTCGCGCCGAACGGGCCCTGCGGCTCCGGGTCCTCGATTAAAATAATCTCGTAATCCGGCGTATCCTCGGCACGCGGCAGACCCAGCTGACGGTACAGCGTCTTGACCGGATAGCCGTTTTTCGTCGGATATCCCTCGGTCAGTGCATAGCCCTGTCCCATCGAGCACGAGCCGTGCATCTGACCCTCGATGATATGCGGATTGATGGCGCGGCCGACATCGTGCGCCGCGATGATCTTGAGCAGCCGGACCTTGCCGGTTTCTTTGTCCACCTCGACAATGGCGGCCTGCGTGGCATACGCATACGCCGGAAAATTGCGGTATTTTTGCACCGCGCTGCTTTGCACCCTCAAAATCACCGATGGCGAAGCACGGGTCGGATGCATAATAGTATTCCGCGCGGCGTTCCTCGCCCGGCCGCCACGGACGGCTGTCTAAATCCTGCTTGAGCTTGACGCACGCCTCATACACCGCCCGGCCGCCGCACAGCGTCTGCCGCTCGGAAACCGATTCGCCGGTCGGGATGGTCAGCTCGGTGTCGCCGTTGGTGATGTAAATATCCGCGATATCCATGCCGAGCGTTTCCGCCGCGATCTGCGTCATGGCAGTGCGGAAGCCCTGTCCCATATCCGTGCCGGAAACGATCATGTGCAGGTGGCCGTCACCCCTGCAGAATCAGCCTGCACGCACCGTCATCGGTGAAAATACCCTTTGCCGACGCCTACATTCTTGAATCCCGAGGCCATGCCCCAGCCGAGCACCTTGCTGCCCTTGGGATACTGTCCTTCGTATTCCTTTGAGTGCTTTTCGCAAACTTTTTTCGCACTGGTTGATGGTATCCATCATACCCATGCTGTATTTGAGCACCTCACCGCCGACCGAGGTCGCACCCGGATAGACGGCATTGCGCCGGCGCAGCTCGAACGGGTCGATATCCAGCTTTTCCGCCATCATGTCCATCGCAGTTTCAATGGAGATCGCCGCCTGATTGATACCGTAGCCGCGGAACGCGCCGCCCTGCAGATTGTTGTTGCGGATCGCTGAGCCTTCTACCTTGACATTGGGAATGATGTACGGCCCGCCGCTCATCAGCGCGCCGGTCATCAGCGTGCCGTAGCTTTCGCACTCGTACGGTCCGCCGTCTGAGAACATGCGGCAGTCCAGATACTGGAACTTGCCGTCCGGCGTAAAGCCAATCTCGTAATCCGTGTGATAGCCGTGCCGCTTGGTGGTGAGGAGCAAATCCTCCTTGCGCGTCAGCGTAATCTTGACCGGCTTGCCGCAGGCATGAGCGGCAACAACCGCCGGTGCTTCAAGAAATGAGTCGCATTTTTTACCGAAGCCGCCGCCGAGCGGCGTCACGATAACGCGGATATCCTCCTCCGGCTTGTCCAGAATCTTTGCCAGCATACTGCGGATTTCAAACGGCGCCTGTGTGCAGGAATAGAGGATCGTTTTGTCGTCCTGCACCATGCCGATAGCCGAAACAGGCTCCATGCAGGCGTGCTCCTGCGGCTCAATATCCTTGGAGACGTTGAGCTTGACAATGTCCGTTTGCTGCTTTGCCTGCTCCACATCGCCGCTGACGCGGCCGGTGTGCACGATGAAGCTGTTTTTGCGGTAGCCGTCCGCCATGGTGTAGATACCGGGCAGTTCTTCATAGTCGATTTTGACCAGCTTGACGGCCGCTCTCGCGTGCGCCACCGTATCCGCGACAACCAGCGCCAGATGGTCACCGAGAAACCGCACCTCATCCGTGCAAAAGACCGGCTGCTCCGGCGTCCATGTGCCGACCTTGTTCATGCCGGGCACGTCAGCCGCCGTCACGATGCGCACCACACCTTCCGCCTGTTCGGCGGCGGAGTAGTCCACCGCGTTGATCCTTGCGTGCGGCGCCGGCGCCCAGACAAATGCACCGTGCAGCAGGGTATCCGCGCCGATGTCCTCCGCGGTGTAGTCGTCGCAAAATTTCAGTTTGCCGCCGGTCTTGTCCATGCCGTCCACATCCCAGACCGACTTACCGACCGCGGAACCGGTGATTTCGGGCACGACCTGATTTTCACCAACCACAATAACCGTGCTTTCGTGGCTACGGAAGCTGTCGATATCCGGATCTTCCCCGCGCAGCCGAGCCGCTGCCAGCTTGACCGCCTCGATAATTTTGACGTAGCCGGTGCAGCGGCAGTAGTTGTTTTTCAGCCCGTCGCAGATTTCCGGCTCGGTCGGGGCCGGATGGTGCAGCAGCAGCGCCTTTGTCGCCATCACCATGCCCGGTGTGCAGAAGCCGCACTGCACGGCGCCGACATCGAGAAACGAGTGCTGAATCACCTGCAGCATGGTGTCGTTCGGTGCGTTTTCAATGGTCTCAACGGTTTTGCCGTCCAGTCGGCGCACGAGCGTCACGCATGAGCGCGTCAGCCTGCCGTCCACGAGGACGCTGCACGCGCCGCAGTGACCGGTGCTGCAGGCTTCTTTTGTGCCCTTCATGCACTTTTTTTACATTGCGGAGATATTCGAGCAATGTGCGGTTTTCGCCGTCTTCTATTTCAATTTGTGTGCCATTGAGCGTAAATCGTAGCATAGGATTTCGCCCTCCTGCCGTTACTTGATTTTTTGCTTTGATGCGCATGAAGCGTCTGTGACCGGAGTCAAGCGCCTCGTAAAAGTCCTCGCTGTCCTTCGGGTCGTCCTTTGTCAGCTTAGGGACCACATACATCAGCACGAACGCGGTCGCCAGACCGATCGTGCCGTACCACAATAGCCGAGATCCCAGATGAAGAAGGTCAGGCAGATGATGATCGCACCGACCGAAATCGAGGTGATAGCGGCTTTCGGGTCGCCCACTTGCAGTAAATGCCGAATACCAGCGCCGGGAACAGCGATTCGACCAGAGAATCCGCGAAAATCATCAGATTGTAGACGTATTCCCAGTGCATGAGCGATACGGCAACCGTTACGGCACCGAACAGCAGAATTACCACGCGGATAACCGAGGTTTCGGATGCCTTGAATTTGCAGTGACCGATACCGACCAGCAGGTCCTTGTAGATGATAGAGGACATGACCATCAGCAGCGCATTTGCGGTGGACAGACCGACCGCCAGTACGCCGATGAGGAACACGATCATCAGAATCTGCGCGAGCAGACCGTGCGTGCCCGCGATGATGTTGCACATATACGGGATAACCAGTTCGGTTTCCGAGCTGGTAAGGTCAGGCATGGCAGCCAGCGCGACCAGACCGATGAGCATCGTGCCGCCCCAGACGATGATCTGCAGGAACGGTGCAAGGAACGCCATCTGACGCTGGTCCTTCAGACCTGCGCTGTAATAGCCGGAGCGTACAAAGACCTGCGGCAGCAGCAGCGTGTAGCCGAATGCACACGCAAGCGGATAGCTGACGCGCGACGGATAGGTGCATATGCCGATCGGACCCGGATAGGAGAACCAGTCCGGTGTCTGCACGCGGACGGTCTGGAATGCCTCGATGATCGAGCCGTTGAATACGATCTTGAGCGTTACGAAAATAATTGCCCACAGCGCCAGAATGAAGAACCAGCCCTGTACAGCATCCGCCAGTGCGGTGGATTTTACGCCGCCGAGCATGACGAATACCGTCATGATAATGCCGCAAATGAGCGTAAACGTCTGCGAGGATACCGCGCCGCCGGTGGCTACCTCAGCTGCACGTCCGCCGGCTACCAGTACCGCCGAGATAAACGGCACGGCGCAGATAATGTAAACAATGTCGATGATAACGGTCAGCGCCTTGGACTTGTAGCGGCAGAAGAAGAAATCCGCCGGGGTGGTGAAGTGCTTCTGCTGGTTGACCAGCCAGCCGACAAAGCTGATCAGACCGTGTATGATGCAGGCGGTCTCGCTGCCGTAGGGGGGGAATCCCGGGAAATTATAGAATACCCAGAAGAACAGCACAGACGCCAGCCAGATTTTCTCTGTTCTGCCGATTTTCATTTTATGTCACCTTGTTTTCTCTTTTTTTTTTTAAGGCAATACCGCACAATTAAAGCGGCGGCTCCTTGTGCAGGCTCCGGTCGCACTGCCGCGGCGCTTTGTGGAAATTTTGTGCCCTGACGTCGTTGTGATTTCACGGTAATACACAAAGCATTACCGCAAAACCACGCATAGTCAGAATGCAGATTTACTCACAAATCGCTCTTGTTCAATTGTGCGGTATTGCCTTGAGTAATTACTTTTGCGAACGCCACTCATCGAGCAGCGCATCCGAATCCACGACAAGCCCCAGATGCAGCGAGATCCTGCGCAGCGCAGGCTCTTCGAGGTGCTCGGAGCCGCGGGTCAGGTCGCGCGGCACGACGACGCGGAAATCGCGGTTTGCGGCATCGAATGCAGTGTTGATAACGCAGCAGTCGGTCATGCAGCCGGTGAGCACCACGCGGCGGATGCCAAGGTTGCGCAGCAGCAGCTCCAGATCGGTCGGATAGAACGCGCTCAGGCGCTTTTGGTCGTCACCATGTAGTCCTCGTCGTGTACGTCGATGGACATTCTGTTCCAGCGTGTGCCTTCGATGGCGTGCTCTGCGATGTTGGGAATCTCACCGACCGTAACCGGAAACACCATGCGCCACGCAGACGGAAACAGTTTTCGTCTGCGCCGCCCTTACGCAGCGTTGAGCGGACATGGATGATCGGCAGACCGAGCGCGCGTGCTTCGTTCATGAAATGATTGAGCGGTTCGATGATCTCGCGTCCTCGCGGAGACGGACATGGACAGTCCGGGTCGGTTGACAGGTGTCCATCGTGCATGTCAATCGTAATGACAGCCGTATCGCGGCGATTAAGGAAAACTGCTGTAATTGCTCCGGAACCTCCTTTTTCGATGCTGTCAAAGTATGCTTTCATTTGATTTTTTCTCCTTCCCGGCAAAACGCCGCAGCAATCTGTGCGGCGCTGTCAATAGCGGTATTGGGTTATTATAGCACATGTGTCATGACATGTGCAAATGTTTTGGTCGGGTTGGGGAAATCGTGAAGGGATGGAGACTGCGATGTTGGACGGGAGGATGGGGATGCAGCTATCTGCGTCGCTCCGCGAAGGAGCGACGCCAGATTACCCGCGCAGAGGTTGTAACGATTGTATTTCAATCCACGCTCCCGCGAAGGGAGCGACGTCAGACGCTTCTTCCGGCTCGATCGGACGGAGTTATTTCAATCCACGCTCCCGCGAAGGGAGCGACCAAGCCGCTGCGAAAGAAAGCAGAGGAGGTGGAAATTTCAATCCACGCTCCCGCGAAGGGAGCGACGTCGGTCGATGCAATCTCGAGCGGCTGACGGCGATTTCAATCCACGCTCCCGCGAAGGGAGCGACATCTTCAGCAGGTCGTTAACAATCTGCTGAACAGCAATTTCAATCCACGCCCCCGCGAAGGGAGCGACCGCCATGAATAATGACGCGTTTATCGTTCAGATCATTTCAATCCACGCTCCCGCGAAGGGAGCGACGCGCGAGTTACGAGACGCGGACGAGTGGGAGGTGCTATTTCAATCCACGCTCCCGCGAAGGGAGCGACTCGAGCGCAAACTCCATAATAAACAGACAGACATTATTTCAATCCACGCTCCCGCGAAGGGAGCGACATCCCGCCCCACTTCCATCTCATCCACTGCAGCATTTCAATCCACGCTCCCGCGAAGGGAGCGACCACCAACACAAGCCACACCAACGGCACGACACGACACATTTCAATCCACGCTCCCGCGAAGGGAGCGACCGACCATCAAACGGTCAGCCAAACTAAACCAATCATTTCAATCCACGCTCCCGCGAAGGGAGCGACATGTTGTCCGTTTAGTGTCAAATACGACAGCGTATTTCAATCCACGCTCCCGCGAAGGGAGCGACCGATAATAACCGGCCTCGTAACGCTTGTGGTTTTATTTCAATGCACGCTCCCGCGAAGGGCGAGCGACGTCTGTCCGGCAGACATCCGCCAGGCCATCGCGGAATTTCAATCCACGCCCCCGCGAAGGGCGACTTACATGCCGGTCGTTTGGACGGCCGCCGGATAATATTTCAATCCACGCTCCCGCGAAGGGAGACGCGCCAGATACCCGGTCAGATCGTGCAGCACAGCATTTCAATCCACGCTCCCGCGAAGAGCGACCCGCCTGCGGCGCTCTGGGCAAGCTCCTGCAGGCGCGTATTTCAATCCACGCTCCCGCGAAGGGAGCGACGGCTCGATGTGATCCACGTCCGTCGCTCTGGTGCATTTCAATCCACGCTCCCGCGAAGGGAGCGACGCGTATCCGCCAGAGCGCCGTCCGCGTCACAGCGATTTCAATCCACGCTCCCGTCGCGGGGAGCGACCTGCGCTTGACAGCTACACGCCGCCGGTCATCACAATTTCAATCCACGCTCCCGCGAAGGGAGCGACGAGCCGATGGATATGAACGGCTCGACGTTCGAGGGCAATTTTTCAATCCACGCTCCCGCGAAGGGAGCGACATCGCGCAGCTTCTCGGAATTTCCGCGATGTAGCGCCGATTTCAATCCACGCTCCCGCGAAGGGAGCGACATTCTGACAGCTCGGAAAGACGAGCACTGTTTCCATTTCAATCCACGCTCCCGCGAAGGGAGCGACGAAACAGCACCGTTCCACACAGCCGCCCAACTCGTATTTCAATCCACGCTCCCGCGAAGGGAGCGACCAGACAATCATCTGTGCCGCGTATACATCCTCATCATTTCAATCCACGCTCCCGCGAAGGGAGCGACTCTCGTACTTTTGCATTTGCGTACTTGTCATTCAGATTTCAATCCACGCTCCCGCGAAGGGAGCGACATCCGTGGGTCTCATCCTGAAAGCGGACGAGGCGGTCAAGCTGTCGCACATTTCAATCCACGCTCCCGCGAAGGGAGCGACGCGTACAGTTCCGCATTCTGGCGGGTGATTACAAATTTCAATCCACGCTCCCGCGAAGGGAGCGACAACAGCAGTAGTCATAGTTGCCGACAGATCAAAAATTTCAATCCACGCTCCCGTGAAGGGAGCGACGGAGATCAGGCTGTTTTTACGCCGGTCAGCGTAATTTCAATCCACGCTCCCGTGAAGGGAGCGACTCGCCACGCCGGTCGGCGTTGTTGTAGAACGGATATTTC
>VOFF01000114.1_pt1 | contig 46355 bp, 72 predicted proteins | sample 5384061 | NCBI WGS metagenome assembly VOFF01 (sample SAMN12384725, study PRJNA508395) | human gut metagenome | isolation source: healthy gut E | host: Homo sapiens | reverse complement strand
CTATGCGCGCGAGGTGGCCGGGTACACGCAGGGCCTGGGCCGTTTTTTTCAGCGGCTGTGCAGGGGCTATGCCCCCTGCCATAACGCTGCGCAGGTAATAGAGGCCGCCGGATATGACGTGGATGCAGACACGGAAAACACGGCGGATTCCGTATTCTGTGCGCACGGCGCAGGCTTTACTGTGAAATGGAATGAGGCGCCCGCGCTGATGCATATTCCCCTGTGCTCCGGCCGAAGGCCCCGGCCCAGCCGCTTGCGGAAAGCTGCCCGCGCACAGCGGCGAAGCCCTATACCGGCACGCTGGAGGAGGACAAAGAGCTGGAGGCTATTTTTTGTGCGCACCTTTGGGCCTATCCGCCAGCGGGACCTTGTGGACAGCGCCCTGGCCCGCCGCCCGCGTGAAGCTCCCGTGCAGGCAGGGGCCCGCTGTGCAGGACTATCTGCTGGTAGACGGCTATAATATTATCTTCGCATGGGACGAGCTGAAAGAGCTTGCCAGAGAAAACATCGAGGCCGCCCGTGCGGCCCCAGACATCCTGTGCAATTATCAGGGCTTCCGCCAGTGCCGTGTCATTCTGGTGTTCGATGCATACAAAGTGCGCGGCGGGCGCGGCGAGGTGCAGCAGTACGGCGGCATCTGTATCGTGTATACCAAAGAGGCCGAAACAGCCGACATGTATATCGAAAAGGCCACCTATCAGCTTGCAGGCCGCCACCGCGTGCGCGTAGCAACCTCGGACGGTGCCGAGCAGCTTATCATTCTGGGGCACGGCGCCCCTGCGCATGTCTGCCCGGGCGCTGAAAGAGGAAATAGAACTTGCCGACAAGCAGATAGCCGAAATACTGTCAAAAAAGCAATAGGCGTTTGCACCAGTACACGACGGCCCGAAGAGAAATTTTTACGTTCTTCTTACAAAATAGACAAATTCTGTTGACGGCCCGCCGCTTTGCTGATATGCTGGAACTGCTGAAATAAGTGGTGGAGTCTGTCATAGAGCGCCGCCTGGCGCCTCTATTTATTCGCAGTGCCGGAATGCTGTAAAATGCGCGGCTCCGGGCCGCCGCGCCGCATGACAGGGCTTCCCCTCGCAGGAAGCCCTGTTTTTTCTGTCGGTACAGGAAGCCCGCCGGGGCTGCACAGGGTGTCTTCCGCCGGCGGCCGCTTTTTCACGGTACGAACACTGTTTTTCGGAAACCGGGGGCTTTTATGGACGTATCGTTTTCTCACTTCCTCAGTGAAATGGCCGGCAACCCTGTTCTTCTCATTACGGTGGCGCTCACGCTGGGCGTGATTTTCGTCAACGGCTGGACGGACGCGCCCAACGCCATTGCCACCTGCGTCACCACACGCTGCATGAATGTGCGCACAGCTATTATCATGAGCGCCGTGTTCAACTTCCTGGGCGTGTTTGTAATGACGAAAATCAACAGCTCTGTGGCCTCCACCATCAGCAACATGGTGGATTTCGGCGGAAATACGCACGAGGCGCTGGTGGCGCTGTGTGCTGCGCTGTTCTCCATTGTGGTATACAGCGTGGGGGCCTCGCTGTTCGGCATTCCCACCAGCGAAAGCCACAGCCTCATTGCGGGCCTCTCAGGCGCGGCCATCGCCATTCAAAGCGGCATCGGCGGCATCAACATGGGCGAATGGGCCAAGGTGCTGTATGGGCTGGTGCTCAGCCTTGCGCTGGGCTTCGCCACAGGCTGGGCCGTGTGCAAGCTGGTGACGCTGGTGTGCCGAGGGGATGGACAGGCGAAAAACCGGCCCCTTCTTCCGCATTGCACAGATATTTGGCGCCGCCGCCATGAGCTTTATGCACGGCGCGCAGGACGGCCAGAAATTCATCGGCGTTCTGTTTCTGGGCCTTGCCTTCTGCAACAGGCAAAGCAGTGTAGAGGGCATCAGCATCCCTGTGTGGCTCATGCTTTTTTGTGCAGCGTGGTAATGGCCCTGGGCACCAGCGTGGGCGGAGAAAAGATCATTAAATCCGTGGGCATGGACATGGTGCGCCTTGAAAAATATCAGGGCTTTTCTGCCGACATTGCCGCTGCACTGTGCCTTTTGTATTCCAGCCTGTTCGGCATCCCGGTGTCCACCACCCACACAAAGACCAGCGCCATCATGGGCGTGGGAGCGGTGAAACGTCTTTCGGCCATCAATTTCGGCGTGGTAAAGGATATGGTGCTCACCTGGATCTTCACCTTCCCAGGCTGCGGCCTCATCAGCTTTATTATGGCAAAGCTGTTTATGGCCATTTTCTAAACCGCTTTTGAACATGTCAGGAGGCGCGTAACATCATGTCAAAAAACAGGATTCTTTCTATTTTTTGAAAATTTCATTGCCTGCACGCAGCTTTCGTGCCAGGCAGCCCATTTGCTGGAACAGGCAATGGAGCACTTCGACCCGGCCCAGCTTCCCCAAAAGCTGGAGGAGATACACGCTGGGAACATGCGGCAGACGAAAAAAGCATCTGTTGTCTGACGCCCTGATAAAAAGCTTTTATCACGCCTATCGAGCGAGAGGACATCACCCTGCTCAGCCAATGCATTGATGAGCTTACCGACAAAATAGAGGACGTTCTTATCCGCATTTATTATAACAACATGAAGGCCATACGCCCCGAAACGCTTTCTCTGGCGAGGGTGGTGGTGCGCTGCTGCGAGGCCGTGCGCGACATGATGGTGGAATTTGCAGATTTCAAACATTCCAAAAAGCTGCACGAACACATCATCCACATCAATACCATGGAGGAAGATGCGGATGGCCTGTTTATCTCCAGCATGCACAATCTTCATACCAGCAGCACCGATGCACTGGAGATTATCGCCTGCCGCGAGGTGTATATTTATCTGGAAAAGTGCGCCGATGCCTGTGAGCATGTGGCAGATGTAGTAGAGAGCATTGTAATGAAAAACTCGTGATGCGCCGGACACGGCGCGCCTTTCCCTTGAATTAAAAAGAAAGCCCCGCATCAGGCCCAAAACGGCCTGATGCGGGGCTTTTGCATATAAACTGCGCCATGCCTATATCAGGCCGCCTGCGCCGCAAAAAAGGAGCGATATTCCATGCACCGGGCCTTCGGCATGCCGCCGCTCCAAGGGCGCCGATGTGCCTTTATGCTTCCGCTTTTACTTCACTGTGCCGGGATGCGGCGTGCCTGCGGCAAGAAATACCCCTGCTCGACAAAAGGGGCCGCATCAACAATTTTGTAATGCGCCTCAGGCTATGCCGTTTTACCTATATCCCTCCACGACATAAATGCTGTATCATTCTTATAAAATTTGAACAAAAAAACTGTAGAATACTAATTCTACAGGCCTTCTTCTGGTGCGATTCTTCATAACGGATTTGATGAAAACACACTGAACCACCGGCGAGAACACACATTGTCTGCAATCGGCACATTGGTAAATTAGTCAGTTTCCTCTTAAAATGAAGACAGCATAAAAGGCACAGGAGCAAAACCAATGAAAAACATTTATGAAACAGCAGGCGGAACATATCAAAGGCAAGGAGACTATGAACTTCCAAGTTTAAAATTACTCTCAAAGAAGAACAGTTTATCGGTGTGTGGGGACACAATATCGGCGGTATTTGAAACAAAATCATCGTATTCTTTACTATAATCTGCTGACTGCTGGAACACTAACCGAGCACTTAGCAGAGGTAGACAGTCAGGCAGAGAGTATGTTTCAAACCCTTGTAAAATCACTTGCCGAAAAGGAAAATGTAACGGAAAAGATGAAAGCTAATACCCCTATGGAGGGGTGCAGAAGATGAATAACGTTCGCAGATGAGCCGCAGAAATTGTTTACGCAGAGGTGATTTTTGTATGAAAGAGCAAAATCATCATCTCTATCTTTCGGGTAGTGAACGAAGATTTGTCATTGAAAATCTTGTTTGGTTTCGGAATAAACTGCGTGAGGAAGGACGCTACACCGACGCTGTTGACGATTTAATCATCAAGTTTTCAAATGTGAAACTGAAAAAATCAGGGGTAAAATAGAACAAACCGGAGAGAGCAAGCTGCTTTCTCCGGTTTTTCTGCATAACTTAGCGAGCAGACTGTTTATGGACAGGGTTGTCCATAACAGTAAAGAACTCGCTAGGTAACTTCCCTAAAACCCATACTTCTAAAATATAAGCATTTTTTTATTATCTGCTATTATTCGTTTTTTTTTGGTGCCGACTGTGATCATAGTAATATAGTCGTCACAGCTTTGCAGGGACATTTCGTTCAGGCCCTCCTCATAGGAATATCCAACCAGCTCCATTTGGTTTTCCTCTGCAAAAGTGCAGATGTTTTGGTAAACCTTCTCCAACTTTTCCACCCTCCCAAGCAAAAAGCCCGCAAATACATGCCGGCAGGGCGCACAGTGTCGTAAACTTCTGTATCCTCCCTGCCGTAGGCAAAAAAAGCAGTCGTAATCTGTATAGTTTCCGGCTGAGATCTTGTCAACTGAAATTCGGCTTCCGAAATTGTCATAAAGGCCGAAGATGGATTTTAACCGCAAAGAAAAATCTCCCGCAACTGCAAAGTCGTCGTCATCATAGGCCCCGGTAATCGGGGCACTGAGCAAAATGCGCTGTTCGGGGAGTGTGACTGTTTCGATCTCTCCCTCTTTAGCTGTAAGACTCAGGGAAAGCTTCTTGGATTTTTGTTCCAAAAAAGCTTTAGTGTTCAGAAGTTCCCGAATGGATTTATCAATCAGTGCTTTTCTCTCTTCGATCAGCGCCGCAAAAAAAGAACTCCCGACGGCCTTTGCTGGTAACGGACGATCTCTTCAATGGATAAGCCGATTTTTCTCAAAGTCAGAATCAGCTCCAGCTGTACTGTCTGAAAACAGGTGTAGTAGCGGTATCCGTTTTCCCCTTTGATTTCGGGAGAAAACAGCCCGATCTCATCGTAATAATGCAGCGTGCGCTTGTTAACGCCATTGAGCCTGGCAAATTGCCCCGTGGTATATAAATATTTTTTCTTTGTCATCGCACCCCCTCCTTGACATTACAGTTACTGTATTGCTTATACTACCAAATAGTGAAGAAAAAATTGCAAGGGCGGCGTATGAAGATGGATATTTTAAATATGGAGCAAAAACCATGGAATGAGATCAGAGAGATCTACATGGAGGCTTTCCCAAAAGCGGAGCGAAAACCTTTTTTTTTGAGGTTCGGCGTTCTGTAAACAAGGGAAAGGCGCTGCTGTTGACAGCAATGGAGAATGAAATATTGCAAGGCTTTGTGATGGCGATCCCTTACAAAAAAGCATGGTGATGGTGGATTATCTGGCCGTTTCTTCAAAAATCCGCAGTCGCGGGACCGGCAGTAAAATCCTACAGGAGATATGCAGGCGTTTTCCCGATCAAAAAAATCGTTTTGCTGATTGAGCAGCTGGATGATACCGCCGAAAACAAAGACCAGCGGATTGCCCGCAGAAAATTTTATTTCAAAAAACGGCTTCACCTCCTCGAATATTTATATCACCGGGCGTAGCGGAAATATGGAGGTTTTAAACTTTGGCGGTACAGTGTCTGTGCAGGAATACATGGGCTTGCAGCAGTACGCTTTGGGGAAGACGATGTTCCGGCTGGCCAAAATCAGACCGGTAATATGAGGAAGGAGTGTTTTTATGAGAGCCATTTTTTCAAGAGTAAAATTAAAAGAGAAACAAATTTGGCTGCTTGCCGTACTGGTTTTGTTTGCAGCGGTTGCAGAAATGATTCTGCCCCTCACTGCTTGCCCAAATGATCAACAGCGGGGTAGCCGATTCTTCACGCAGCACTGTTTTTGAGCCTTTCCGCTGTCATGGCGGGTGTTACACTGCTGGCATGTATCGTCAATTTTTTGTCTGTGAAAATCGCCTCCCGTATTTCCACAGACTTTTCCGCAACGCTTCGCGGACAGGTTTTTGAAAAGGTGCAGAACTTTTCAGCCGCCGAACTGGATAAGTTTGGTACGGCCAGTCTTGTCACACGAAGTACATCGGATATTACAAATGTTCAAAATTTTTCTTACCATGCTTTTGCGGATCGGTATTCTTGCACCTATGATGGCGATAGCCGGTTTGATTTTCTCCGCTGCTACCGGCGGACAGGTCAGCTCTGTCCTTACGGTTGCGATTCCGGTGTTATTGATAAGCTGCGGCATTGTCATTCTGTTCGCTTCCCGTTATTCTGTAAAACTCCGGAAAAAGCTGGATCGGCTCAATCAGCTTTTTCTGGAATCACTGGAAGGGGTTCGGGTCATCCGTGCTTTCAATAAGCAGCAGGCAGAAAGCCGCCGTTTCGGCGAGGCAAATATCGACTATGCTGCAACGGCCATGCTGTCCGGCCGGATCACCAGCCTTTTGCTGCCGCTCATCAATGTGATTTTCGGCGTGACCACGGCGGCGGTTTTAGGGCTTGGCGCCCATTATGTCGAAACAGGCGCTATGGAGGTCGGCTCTCTGGTGGCGAACAGCCAGTATATCAGTATGGTGCTGATGTCGGTGATGATGCTGGCCCTTGTCGTCATGATGTTCCCCACGGCATATGCCTGCGCAGGGCGCATTGCGGAAGTGCTGGAGACAGAAACCACGATTCGGGACGGATCGTTTTCCTTGCAGGGGCGCCCTCTCCGTTCTACGGTAGAATTTCGCCATGTCACCTTTGCCTACCCCGGAGCGTCGGGAGCCGATTTTAAAAGATATCAGCTTTGAAGCGCACCCCGGAGAAATCACCGCCATTATCGGCGGAACGGGACGGGGTAAATCCAGTATCCTGAAACTGATCCCACGCCTGTACGACCCCCTGTTCGGAGAAGTTTTGATTGATGGTGTGAACGCAAAAGAATATGCCGTAGACGACCTCCGCTCCTTGATTGGCTATGTTCCTCAGAAAAATGTTTTGTTTTCCGGCGATATCGCTTCCAACCTCAATTTTGGAAAAGAGGACGGCACACAGCGGGATTGGCAGGCGGCGGTAAAAATTGCGTGCGCCGAGGAATTTATCCTAAAAAAGGAGAATGGGTATCATGACAGAGTTGCCCAAGGAGGAACAAACCTTTCCGGCGGACAGCGCCAGCGTATGGCAATTGCAAGAGCAATTATGAAACAGCCCGAAATCTATGTGTTTGACGACAGCTTTTCCGCTTTGGATATGAAAACCGACCAAACACTCCGCAAAAATCTGAAAGCGGCCATGGGAGACGCCACCATTATTATGGTGGCGCAGCGGTGAGTACGATTTTAGATGCCGACCGCATTCTGGTCGTTGACGATGGAATGATCGTCGGCCAGGGAACACATCAGGAGCTTTTGAAAAGCTGCCCGCTCTACCGTGAAATTGCCGAAATCCAGTTGGGAAAGGAGTGTGTCTGACATGAAAACCCATACTTTCAAACGGCTACTGAGGTATTTGAAAGGGCATAGGCTGCGATTGTTTTTTGTCCTGCTGTTCGCTTCTGTCAGCACCATTTTTCACCGTGATGGCCCCGTTTGTGATCGGCAAGGTCACAACGACCCTGTTTGACAGCATCCGGGACGGTGTGTTTTATTGGGAAAATATTCTCTGGCTGCTGGCGGCGCTGGTGTGCCTATATCTGATTTCCCAGTTCTTTTCGTTTTTACAGGGCTTTTATATGGCGAAGATTACTGCCAATGTCATGCGTAAAATTAGAAGTGACATCGATGGGAAAATGCACAGATTGAAATTGAATTACTACGACACACATACCCACGGCGATATTCTTAGTGTGATTACCAACGATGTCGATACCATCAATAGTACCGTCAGCCAGAACCTTACTTCCATTGTTACGCAGGTAATCACTGCAATCGGCATCCTTTTGATGATGTTGGCAATCAGCCCGAAACTGACTATCATTCCAATCATCATGGTGCCGCTGTCGCTGCTCAGCGCAGCAGGCGTTATGAAGTCTGGGAGCAAATATTATGAAAAGCAGCAGGAGCTGTTAGGGCGGCTCAACGGATATATTGAAGAAATGTACGACGGCCAGCAGGTCGTCCAGACCTTTAGTTATCAGGACAGAGCAAAGCGGCGCTTTTCTGGTTTGAACGAAGAATTGAAACATAGTTCCTACAAGGCGGAAACAACCGCGGGAGCCGTCAGCCCGATTACCACTCTAGTCAACGATATGGGATATGTAGTTTGCGCTGTCATCGGCTGTCTGAGCGCCATCGGCGGCCGGATCACGGTGGGAAATGTGCAGGCTATGCTGGAGTACACCCGTCGGTTTGCCGAGCCGTTTTTCCTCGTTGGCAGGTATGGCAGGAAGCTTTGGCGCAGCCAAAGCCGCAGGAGACCGTATTTTTGCTTTACTGGACGCAGAGGAAGAGTTGCCGGACGCAGAACACGGTATCATTCCCAAAGACCGTTCCGGCAGCGTGGCGTTCCAAAACGTTCAGTTCGGGTATACGCCTGACCGTTTGCTGATGAATGGTGTAAATCTGACTGTCAATCCTGGTCAGAAGGTGGCAATTGTGGGGGCCGACCGGCGCGGGCAAAACCACGCCTGATCAACCTGTTGATGCGCTTTTATGAGATTAACGGCGGCACTATCACGGTGGACGGCGTCAATATACAGGATATGCCAAGAGAAGAACTGCGGGATCGCTTTGGTATGGTGTTGCAGGACACCTGGCTGTTCGAGGGAACGATTGCTGACAACCTAGGATATGCGGAAGAGCATATGGACAGAAACAAGATTATCGCTGCAGCAAAATCGGCCTGTGCGCATAATTTTATCAAAACGCTGCCCGGCGGATATGATATGGCGCTTTCTAAAGGAGCGGAAAACATTTCACAAGGAGAGCGTCAGCTTCTCACCATTGCCCGAGCTATCGCTTCCGATCCGGAAATTATGATTCTGGATGAAGCCACAAGTAATGTGGATACCCATACAGAGGTTTTGATCCAGCGCGCCATGGCGCAGTTGATGAAAGGGCGCACCAGCTTTGTCATTGCTCACAGGCTTTCCACCATCCGTGACGCCAATATGATTTTGTATATGGAGGATGGTGATATCAAAGGAAGTCGGAAATCACGATGAACTAATGGCAAGGGACGGGAAATATGCTGCCCTTTACAACAGCCAATTTGCATAATCATGATTTTCATAAAACAACTGTCGAATTCAAAGAGAAGATAATATATAGAATCAACTTTCCCGCAGGCGGCCGATTCACCTGCGGGGATTTTTTATAGATATAAACTAAGTTTACGCTTATGTTGCCCGCCATAATTGGCGGGCAAATTTTTTTGTTCTTTTTCAGAATTACTATCCCCAAACACTCTCTCCCAGCGGAAACAAGTGAAAGGATCTTTTCACGGTACCTCGAAAACAGTATTTTACCTCAAGCTAAAAATCATAGAGGAGGTGAAAGTGATGGTTATCAAGATTGCCCCAAAACAATCGAAGAAGATGAATGCCCTCATCAAAAAAGCTTTGCTGCAATTATGTGGATGGCAACTGCCTCTTGCTGGATGACAGCGAAGAACATTCCTGTGTGCAGTGTATCAGCCGGTGTGGGATCTACTACAACTATTTCAAAAATGCCATGCTTCCTGTTGACAAAAAACTGCTCGTTGAAATTGTGCAGCCGAACAATCAAAAAGCGTTGTCAAATCTGCAAGACATATTTCATACCAAAGGCAAACAAAATCGTATGATCACCAAATGCGCAAAGGAAAACGGCTTCGGGAATTCCCACCATTATGTAGACAATGGATATACAGGAACAAATTTAGTCAACGTAAGATAACGTAACCACACTTGTCTGTTTATAAAAAATAATGGATATCATACGCTGACATTCAATCGTCCGAGCTTCCAAAAGCTGCTGGAGGATATTGAAATGGGATATGCCAGTACGGTTATCGTAAAAGATATGTCCCGGCTTGGCAGGGATTATCCGCAAGTGGGATATTACACCGATACTTACTTTCCTGACCGTAATATCCGCTTTATCGCTATCAACGACTGTGTGGACAGTGATGACGGAGAAAAAACGAGCTTGCCCCTTTCCGAAATGTGATGAATGAGATGTATGCCAGAGATATCAGCCGTAAGGTTAGAAGTTCTCATAGACTTCGGGACAACGCCGTAGAGCCGTTGTCCCAACCGCTCTACGGGTATTTGAAAGCGCCGGAGAACAAAAAAGAAATGGATTGTTGATTCGGTTGCTGCACAGGTGGTAAAAAGACATTTTCCGTATGTGTTTGGAGGGCAAGGGCAATGAAACAATCGCCCGAATTCTGCAAGAGCGAAAGGTACTGATCCCGATGGCTTATTGGTAAGAGAAAGGTCTCGGCAGAGGCGGTAAAAAAGACGCAGCCCAATCTATCCAAATGGGAAAAAACGACGATTGAAAAGATACTATCCAATCAGGAATACTGCGGCGATGTGATTAATTTCAAGGCCTACTCCAAGTCATTTAAGAACAAAACCCGTCCGAAAATCCACGAGAAAATTGGGTGATTTTCAAAAACGTTCACGAGCGGATTATCGACCGGGAGACCTTTTGAACAGGTGCAAAATCTGACCGCAAAAACCAAACGCCAAGCGTCAAAAAAGACAACAACGCCCAAAAGAATATGTTTTTTTGCAATGTGCTTTATTGTGCCGATTGCGGTAACAAGCTATGGTTTCATACCAACACTGTCAATAAAAAAAGATTCCGTATTTTAGCTGTTCCAACTACAAGACCGATACAAGAGGCACTTGTGAGACAAGACATTATGTGCGGGCGGATGCTATCGATCAGGCAGCTATGCTGGAACTCAGGCGAATGGCGCAATTTCTGGAAGATGATGAAGAAGCCTTTGCTGAACTGATTGTCCCAAAAAGCGAACCAAGATGTCCGCAAAGAGAAGAAGATGATAGAGTCTGAACTGCAAAAAAATCCATTGTCAAAAATGAAACTGTAGCAAGGCTTTATGAAAAGCTGTATGAGGATAACGCAACTGGAAAGGCGACAGACGAGTGGTTCAGGTAACTTAGCCACAAGTACGAAGTGGAAAGGCTAGAACTGAAAAGCAGAATTGCCGAATTCAGGGAACGGCTTAATTCTATGGAAACTATGCAGAAAAATAAATAGCAATTCATTCGTGCTGTACGGCGGTTTATGGAAGTGAAGATGCTGACAGTGCCGCTGCTGCGGGAAATGATTGAACCGATTACGGTTTACAAGACAGAAGGCGTGGGTAAGAACAGAAACCAGCGAATCGTGATTCACTACAAGTTTGTTGGAATGATTGGAATTCCAGCGTACAGAAGCTATTGCAAGGCGGATACCTCGAAAAGGGGTTGCATTTGAGTATACTACCAAGTTTGCATAAAACAAAAGGGCAGGACAAACTCCTGCTCCATACATACAAGGAAACCGATTGACAAAAAATCGAGTGCCCATAACTCAAATCCGTTATGAACACTCGATATGGTCGGAGTGGCGGGATTCGAACCCACGGCATCCACATCCCAAATGTGGCGCGCTACCAACTGCGCTACACCCCGATATTCCCTTCTTCTGTTTTTTACAGCCGCGCGTGGCGCTTTCAAGCCGCCCCTGCGTGCGGGCCGCGCCGCAGGTTTTCGTTCGGCGCAGCGGCTGTGCGCACATGGCGCACGAGGCTCTGCATGTATTGTTTATTATAGGAAAAAAACAGCCGCGCGTCAAGTAAAATGCTTGACGCAAAGGCCGTGCCGCCGTACAATAGAACATATCTCGAAAGGAAAAGGTGGCAGGAATGGAACGCAACGAAAAGAAAATGGAAAAAAGTAATAGCCCTGTGCAAAAACAGAGGCTTTATTTATGCGGGCAGTGAAATTTACGGCGGCCTGGCGAACTCGTGGGATTACGGCCCCCTTGGCGTAGAGTTTAAAAAACAACGTAAAGCGCGCCTGGTGGAAGAAGTTTGTGCAGGAGAGCCCGTACAATGTGGGGCTGGACGCCGCCATTTTGATGAACCCGCAAACCTGGGTGACCACCGGCCATGTGGCCGGCTTTTTCGGACCCCCTGCTGGACTGCAAAAGGCAAGGCCCGCCACAGGGCAGACAAGCTGATTGGCGATGCGCACCCCGATGTGAACGTAGACGCCATGAGCTTCGACGAGATGGATGCCTTTATTGCCCAGCATGACGATGTGGTGTGCCCGGTGTGCGGCAAACACGATTTCACGCCCATCCGCAAATTCAACCTGATGTTCAAAACGGCTATCGGCGTAACAGAGGATTCGTCCAGCACATGCTACCTGCGGCCCGAAACCGCACAAGGCATTTTTGTAAACTTTGCCAATGTGCAGCGCACCACGCGCCGCAAGCTGCCCTTCGGCGTGTGTCAGGTGGGCAAGGCCTTTCGCAACGAGATTACGCCGGGCAACTTCACGTTCCGCACGCGCGAGTTCGAGCAGATGGAGTGCGAATTCTTCTGCAAGCCCGGAACAGACCTTGAGTGGTTCGCCTATTGGAAGGACTACTGCAAAAACTGGCTGCTCAGTCTTGGCATCAAGGAAGAAAACCTGCGCTTGCGCGACCACGAGCCCGCAGAGCTGGCCTTCTATTCCAACGCCACCACAGATATTGAATACGCCTTCCCGTTCACCGAATGGGGCGAGTTGTGGGCATTGCAGACCGCACCAACTACGACCTTGGCCGCCATCAGGAGGCCAGCGGCAAAAGCCTGGAATACTTTTTGACCCTGAGACAAACGAGCACTACATCCCCTATGTCATCGAGCCCCCTCTCTCTGGGCGCAGACCGCGTGGCCCTTGCCTTCCTGTGCGAGGCGTATGACGAAGAGGTGGTGGACGCCGAAAAGAACGACACACCGCGTGGTGATGCGCTTGCACCCGGCGCTGGCCCCTAAAGGCCGCCGTGCTTCCGCTTTCAAAAAAAGCTGGGCGAAAAGGCGCGCGAAATTTACGCCGGGCTTGCCAAATACTTTATGGTGGATTACGACGAGGCCGGCTCTATCGGCAAACGCTACCGCCGTCAGGATGAAGTGGGCACCCCGCTTTGCATCACGGTAGATTTTCAGACTGCTGGCGACAGCACCACCCCTGCCGACAACTGCGTCACCGTGCGGGACCGTGACACCATGGAGCAGGTGCGCATCCCCATCGACAGCTTCGCAGCTATATTGAGGAAAAAACCGCATTTTAAGCTGTCCCCGGCAGCAGGCGGCCCGCGCTGTGTTTCACAGCGCGGGCCGCTTTTCCTTTTATCTGTTCAAGCCTCTACCTCCTGCGGGAAGCGCACACCCCACTGCCTGCGCAGGCCGTCGGCCAGGGCCATTACACGGCAGCTGGCCTCATGCGGCATTTCCGGGCACTCGCACAGGCCTTGTTCAATGGCGCGCTTGCAGGCCAACATTTCGTATTCATAGCCGGATATCTGCTGCGGCACAGGCACGCTGCGCATAAGGCGGTGCCCGGCATCGTATATCTCCAGCTTTTCCGGGTTATTGATATTCTGCACAAACAGATAGCCCTTTGTTCGCCGTAGAGAAAGCCGCTGCGGTCTGTCGGGCCCATCATGGTGGCGTGCAGGCAGGCCTGCCTGCCGTCCGGCCAGCGCATGGTGATATTCTCCACCGCATCCACGCCTGTGTCCAGCAGGCGTGCTTCGCCTGTGACGTCCACTGCATCCTCCCCAAAGGCCATGAGGGCAAAGTTGATGGGGTATACGCCAAGGTCCAGCAGCGCGCCCCCGGCCAGTTGCGGGCTGCGCATGCGCTCCACTTCCCAGATGGGGTAGCCAATGTTTGCCTGCAGGCTGTGCACGCGCCCCAGCTCGCCTGATTCGATAATGCCGGAGATAAGCCGGCGCGAGGGCATATAGCGCGTCCAGATGGCTTCTGCCAGCAGAAGGCCCCTTTTCCTCGCCATGGCTGTCACACGCCTTGCCTGCGCCTCGTTCACAGTAAAGGCTTTTTCGCACAGCACATGCCTGCCTGCCGCGCGAGGCACAGCTCTATGTGCGCCGCATGGTGAGAGTGCGGCGTGGCTATATACACAAGGTGTATGTCTTTGTCCGCCAGCATGGCCTCATAGCTTCCATAGGCGCGCGGCACGCCGTGCGCAGCGGCAAAGGCCTGCGCCCTGGGCAGCCCGCGCGAGGCCACGGCCAGCACCTGCACGCCACCACCCTGCATGGCCGCCACGGTGTCCGCCATTTTCGCGGCTATCTTCCCCGCGCCCAAAATACCGATATTCAGCTTCATATCCCATTCTCCCTTTCATGAACGCCGGGCGCGGCATGCGGGCCGCGCCTGGCCATTTCCAGCTCCCTCAGCGCAGGCGACAGCCGTTTCGCGCGTCCGGTAAAGGCAAAGCCCCAGCTTTCGTACCAGCCGATGGCCCGGCGGTTGTTGTCCAGCACCCACAGCACATACGCGCCCTGCCCCAGCGCAAAGCGCAGAAGCCGGGTGCCGAAGCCGCGCCCCTGCATCTGCGGCAGCACATACAAATGCTCCAGCAGGGGCCCATGCACCGACACAACGCCCACCGGCCCCGGCGCCAGCAGCAGAAAAAAGGATTTCCCGTTTTGTATTTCTTTTTTCAAATATTCCAATTGGTATACATCTGTATGCTTTACAAAAAACTCCGGCGTGCAGAAAGCCTCATGCGAGGCACGCCAGCCCCACGCATATACCCCCGGCTGCCTCACGCACATTTTCATCTGTGACAAGCACTATCATGTTGTGTTCCCCCGCTGTTGTCTGCAGGCGGCACCGGCCGGCACGGCAGGCTGCCGACGGAAGGCAAATGCCCTCCTCTTCGTCATCATACCACGAATACACAGAAAGAAACAAGGGCATCTCATTGTAAGAGATGCCCCTGTTCGTTTTCACAAAGCCCTTCGCACAGGTGCAAGGGCCCGGCCTCAGGCCAGCGCAAGCTCGCCGCCCTTTTCATCCACAGTCAGCACCGTGCCGGGCGCCGGGTCGTCCGCAATGATGGCGCGCGCCACCAGCGTTTCCACTTTGGCCTGGATATACCGCTTCAGCGGACGGGCACCGTACACGGGTCGTACCCGCCGTCAATGATGTGCCGCTTCGCCGCGTCCGTCACGCGCAGAGTGAGCTGCTTATCTGCAAAGGCGCGCCTTCAGGCGGGCCAGCAGCAGGTCTACCACGCCGCCTATTTCTTCCTTCGAAAGCGGCCTGTAGTATACAATCTCATCCAGGCGGTTCAAAAATTCCGGCCGGAACGAGGTTTTCAGCAGGGCATCTACCTGCGCCCTGGCTGCCCCGGTGATGGCGCCGTTTTCAATGCCGTCCAGAATATACTGGCTGCCCAAATTAGATGTGAGGATGATAATGGTGTTTTTAAAATCTACCGTACGGCCCTGGCTGTCGGTGATGCGGCCGTCGTCCAGCACCTGCAGCAACACATTGAACACATCCGGGTGGGCCTTTTCCACCTCGTCGAACAGCACCACGCTGTAAGGCTTGCGGCGCACTGCCTCGGTCAGCTGGCCGCCCTCATCATAGCCCACATAGCCCGGAGGAGCGCCAATCAGGCGCGAGACAGAGTATTTTTCCATGTATTCCGACATATCAATGCGCACCATGTTGCGCTCGTCGTCAAACAGACATTCCGCCAGCGCCTTGGCAAGCTCTGTCTTGCCCACACCCGTTGGCCCAAGGAACAAAAAGCTGCCAATGGGGCGGTTTTCGTCCGCAATGCCCGCGCGGCTGCGCAAAATGGCCTCGCTCACCTTTTCCACGGCCTCGTTCTGGCCAATGACGCGCTTTGTGCAGCACATCCGGCAGATGCAGCAGCTTTTCGCGCTCGCCCTCCATCAGCTTGGCAACCGGATGCCCGTCCACCGGGCTACGATTTTTCGCTATCTCCTCCTCCGTCACCTTGTCGTGCAGAAGCGAATCCTGCGCGCCTTCGGCCTCGGCGGCCTGCTCGGCTGCGGCAAGCTGCTTTTCAGCTCCGGCAGGCGGCCGTATTTCAGCTCCGCCGCTTTGTTCAGGTCATATTCCTGCTCGGCGCGGGCGATGTCTGCATTCACCTGCTCCAGCTCTTCGCGCAGCTTCTGCACCCTGCCGATGCCGGCCTTTTCTGTTTTCCCAGCGCGCGCTCATGGCCTGGAACTGGTCGCGCATGTCGCTCAATTCCTTTTCCAGCTGAGAGAGCCGCTCTTTCGAAAGCTGGTCCGTCTCTTTTTTCAGCGCCGCCTGCTCTATCTCAAGCTGCATGATTTTTCGGCGCAGAGTGTCCAGCTCTTCCGGGGCGGAATCCAGCTCGGTGCGGATCATGGCGCACGCCTCGTCCACAAGGTCGATGGCCTTATCGGGCAAAAAGCGGTCTGTGATATAGCGGTGCGAGCACGGCCGCCGCAATCAGCGCGCCGTCGTGAATTTTCACGCCGTGAAATACCTCATACCGCTCCTTCAGGCCGCGCAGGATGGAGATGGTATCCTCCACCGTGGGTTCATCCACCATCACCGGCTGAAAGCGGCGCTCAAGGGCGGGGTCTTTCTCGATATACTGGCGGTACTCGTTTAGTGTGGTGGCGCCGATACAGTGCAGCTCGCCCACGTGCCAGCATCGGCTTCAGCAGGTTGCCCGCGTCCATGGCACCGTCTGTTTTGCCAGCGCCACAATGGTGTGCAGCTCGTCGATAAAGAGGATGATTTCGCCTTCGCTCTTTTTTACTTCCTGCAAAACGCTCTTCAAACGCTCTTCAAATTCGCCGCGGTATTTGGCGCCTGCCACCAGCGCGCCCATGTCGAGGCTGAACACCTTGCGGTTTTTCAGGTTTTCGGGCACGTCGCCGCGCACAATGCGCTGGGCCAGTCCCTCGGCAATGGCCGTTTTGCCCACGCCCGGCTCGCCGATAAGCACGGGGTTGTTCTTCGTTTTTTTCGGCTCAGGATACGCATTACGTTGCGTATCTCCGCATCGCGGCCTATCACCGGGTCCAGCTTCTGCTGGCGGGCAAGGCCCACAAGCTCCTGCCCATACTTATTCAGTACGTCATAGGTGCTTTCCGGGTTATCGCTGGTCACACGCTGGTTGCCGCGCACAGCCGCCAGCGCCTCCAGAAAGCGCTGTTTGTCTATGCCGAACTGGCGCAGCACCTCTTTCACGGCGGCGTTCGGCGCTCCATCATGCCAAGCACAAGATGCTCTACCGAGACATACTCGTCCTTCATAGCGGCCGCCTGTTTTTCGGCAGCCGTCAGGGCTTTGTCCAGCTCTGGCGTCAGGTAGACACCTTGTCCGGCTCACGGCCTGTGCCCGTCACATGGGGCAGTTCGCTCACCTTTTTGCAAATGCCGCGGCAAGGTTGCCCGGCTCGGCCCCCATCTTCTGGAACAACTGGCCGATAAGCCCGTTCTCCTGCCCCAGCAAGGCGCAGAACAGATGTTCCGGCGCAAGGGCCTGGTTTTCATATTCCACCGCAAGGCTCTGGGCGGCCTGCAATGCCTCCAGAGATTTTTGTGTCATTTTCTGTGCGTTCATATTCTGTCACGCTCCTTTACAACTGCGCTGTCAGCGCATCCAGATTTTGTGTGTATACCCGCTGTACGGCGGCCACGGTGTGCTCTGCTTCATCCAGATGTTCAAAGAATTCTTTCAGGCACGCATCAAACAGGCGTACATAGGCGGCAATGGCCTCGCCCGCCTGCTCTTCTGTGCAGTTCTGAGGGCAAAGCAGCCTGCGCGTATAGCGCCCGCCCGCCGCGCTGCTCTCCCGGCGGGGGGCCGGGCAGGTATGCAGTCTCCAGCTTATTCCACAGACGGTAAAACTGCCCCAGATATAAAAAGCAACGTGGGATTCTGTGTGCGCAGGGCCGCGCGCATCTCGCCCAGCGCGGCGCCCGCTGTGTAAAGCTCCACTACATAGCGCACACTGGGGTTATATTTATATTGCAAAGCACTGCGCATAGCCACCACAGCGTCCCCCGCAGACATCATGGGCTGCAGCGCACTTTGGGTGCCCAGCACGGCATTCACCGCATCGAAAATCGTGCGAATGCGGTTTTCGGGCGTGTCCATCTGCACATATTCTGCCAGAATACGGTTCACCATGTTTGAACGGCTGGTACCCTGCTGATAAGCAAGGCGGTCTACCGCAGCCACGATGTCATCCATCAGCACCAGGCTGTAAACACTTTTTCCCATATCGCCCACCTTCCTTTCATATTGATATCGTATCACGGGAATAATAATTTGTCAACTGATTTATATAATATTTTTTTACAAGTTTGAACTGCCCGCACGACGCCGAAGGGGTGCAGCCGGGCAAAAAAGGCCGGCGCGCACGCCGGCCCTGTCCCCTTTGTTGCGCGCCGGCCCTGCGGTGTGCTTCCAGGCCGCAGAGGAGCTTTTCGCTCTGCACCGCATCGGTCTCTTCGCTTTTGCTCTGCCGCACAGCGCCACCGCTCTCTTCCTCTTCCTGTGCCGCACCCAGAAATGCCCCGGCCTCGGTGAAGAAATCGCTGCTCAGCTCATACCGATCGCCGTTCCAGCGGCCGGGGAATGTGAGGGCGCGCGCCTCGGGCACAATTTTATCCAGAAATTTGAATATGCGCTGATAGTCGTACAGCTGCACCGCGGTGATATCGGTGGAATCCTTCGCCACAGCGGCGCGCAGGACGTTTGTGCCCTTTTGTTCCAGCTGGCCGCAGGCCGCGCGCGCAAAGGCAAGGTACCCCTGAGCACGCAGCAACGTCTGGGCGTCCCGGCTGAGCGCCTGTGCCTCCAGTGTCTCACACAGCACCTGTGTGGACAGCGTCAGCCCGCTGACGCCCGGCACACTGAGCTGTAATTCGCCCAGCGCCTCGCTGGTCATATAGTTCGTCAGCTTCAACTGGGCAGAGCCGAAATTCTCGGTCAGCGAAGCAAGCCTGTGCGGCGTACAGTAAATATAATTGTCCACCGGCGCGTCCAAGGTCTCCTCCAGCGCCGTCGTCACGCCGGCCGGGCCCATCTGCTGCGCAATCTCCAGAAGCGTCATGCCCTGCCCGCTGCACAGCACCACGGTCTGTGCGTCCAGCGCCGCTGTGGTAATGCGTCCCTCATAGGCGTCAAAGCGTATCAGCACAAAGGTCTGCGGCCCGTCCTCACCGTCATCAGCGCCAGGGTGCGGGCATCTGTACTGAGGGGCTGTATCACCGGCACGCCCTGCTGTTTCTGTTCCACCGGCGCCGTGCGCGACAGGCTGTATGCGCACACGGCAAGATACACCGGCACCAGCACGGCCAGCGTGAGGCAGAAGCCCAGCAGAAACGCTTTTTTCTTGCTCATGTTTTTTCTCCCTTTCTGTCCTGCGGCTGCGCGCCGGGCATGCCGCGGATATTCATGGATAGCTTGGGCGCTTTTTGCAGAAACTATGCAGAAAGGAGGGCACATTCCCCATGAAACACGCACAAAAGAATATCCGAAGCGCCGCCGTGCGCCATTGTAGAACAGGCCGCCAGCAAAACCGACCCCATGGGCAGCTATACGGGCCGCCCGCTGGAAGACGGTGAAACCCCGGTGCAGGACGCAGACGATTTGTAAAAGCACGTCAAAAAAGCCGCCCCCCTCCGCGCGTTCGGAAAGGGGCGGCCTTCTTCTATTACAGCGCCGGGAAGGCCCGCTCAGCCCTCCAGCTCGCGGCCCAATAATGCTGCCGCCAGTTTTGCCAGCATGATTTCTTCTTCGCCGGGCGCCTGCCCACGGCATACCAGCGCCACAGAGCCCACAAGGTCTCCGTTTGCCAGAATGGGCGCCATAGCCGCGGTCTGCACTCGCGCGCTGTCGCACAGCTGCACAGGCCCCTGCGCGGCCTGCCAGGCACGGCGCTGTTCCATCAGATACGTATAGTTTGTGTGCAGCGGTTTTTCCAGCGCCTCGCGCCCGGCGCCCGCTGCGGCCACAGTGTGGTCACGGTCTGTCACCACCAGCGGCACGCCCGCCACTTTATACACAGTCTCCACACATGTGGCGGCCATGGGGCTCATTTCGCCCACAGGGCTGTATTTTTTGAACACGACCTCGCCGTTTGCAGATACGAATATCTCCAGCGGGTCGCCCACACGGATCATCTGCGTGCGGCGAATCTCTTTCGGGATCACCACACGCCCCAAATCGTCGATGCGGCGCACGATTCCAGTCGCTTTCATAACAAGCTCCTCCGTTCGATCTTCAACTTCTGGAGATAGTATCTGTCAATCGAGGAATTTTATACCGCCGCTATCACTTCTTTCCATATTTCTCGCGCCATTTCATGCGCGGCATCCTGCACTTCTGCCAACTGGGCCGCACTAATCTCATCCACATGAAAGCCGCCGCTGCAACTGTGACCAGGCCACTGCCTGCCGACACGGCCTCTGCCAAACACCTGCAAAGCATCTCATCTTTGTGCCCAGATAAATTCAGAACCGAAGCCGTGCTGCTCATTTTTTTGGGGATCTGCCAATGATGGACGCGGCTGCGCCATAACCGTGCAGCCGATATGCGGCCGTTCGCCACCATATAACAAGAAGATATGGCAGCCGCCTTCAAAAACAGTGGTTTCCGATGCAAGAAGCCCAAAAAGACAATATCTTCTTTTTCTGATATGAACTATATCCCTTGCCATCTTCGATACTCCTCTGCGGGCACACCAAAGGGTTCCACCAATTTTGCGGCAATGTGATAAACCATTTCTTCCGTTGTCTTCGGATGATGATAAAATGTCATCATCAGCGGCATGATGTGTACCGAAGGAATCATCGCCAGTTCATACATATTTTTCAGGTGTATGGGGCTCAGCGGCGTTTCCCTGGCCGCCAATACAAGCGGGCGGTGTTCCTTCAGTGTCATCATCCGCTGCACGAAGCAGCAAATTGTCGGAATAACCGCTGTGTATCCCTGCCACCGTCTTCATGCTGCAGGGTACAATCAGCATGCCTGCCGCAGGCCAGGAGCCACTGGCGGCGCACACAATATTTTCCGGCGCATACACGGCATCCGCGTAAACGGCAAGCTGTTCTGCTTCAAGCCCCATTTCCTGACGCATGGTAAGCATAGCGCCGTTTGTTAACACCAGCACGGCTCTTCGCTGTGCCTTGTGGATCAGCGAAAGGCACTGCAGCAGCACAGGCATGCCGCTGGCCCCTGTTGTACCTACAACGATGGGCTTTTGGCTTTGTTCCATTATTCTTTTATCCACAGGCAGGATCAACCCTCCATAAAACGCGCGCGAACAAATTTTTCTTTCAAGTTGTAAGGCACGGTGCAGTCAAAAATCGTTTTACAGGCGATGCCATGGTCGCATATGCTTGGTGAAAACGCCGGGTCGTTGGATGGGTCCAATGGGTGACAGCGCACCCCGGGAATTGTGATAATGTCTCTGTCTGCCTGAAAACGCGTATTCATGGCCCACAGCACATCATTCATATCAAAAACAATCCACATCTTCATCCACAAAGGAATACGTGTTTCAGTTCGCTGAAAGCCGAAAAGGCCAACAGCGCGGCCTGACGCTGCCTCCCTTCATCGCTGGCTGACAACTTTTTTGAATTGCAACACAGCCATATACTTTCCGCCGCCCGCAGAAGCACAGTAAACATTTTGCAAACGGCCGGGCATCGCCTTTTCCACCATGCCCCAGATGCTTGCCTCTGTGGGGATTCCCGCCATGGAAACATGTTCTTCGCTTGGGCCGATACAGGTCTGCATAATGGGGTTTTTCCGGTGAGTCACCGCCTTTACTTTTATCAACCAGCACTGGTCACTGGCCGGGCCTGTGTAGCCCGGAAACTCCGGCATCGCAAAGCCCGTATGACTGTTTTGATCCTCCTGTATCCGCACGCCCGGCACCACTTCGCCCTCAATGACATATTCCGCATTCGCAATAGCCCGTTCCCTTACGGCAACGCATTGACACAGGCGCACCGGCTCGCCGCGCAGCGCGCCTGCCACTGCCAGCTCGTCATATCCCATTGGCGTCGTGGGCGCCTCAAAACACGAGCCTATCTCAATGGCCGGGTCCACCCCAATGCTAATGGAGATAGGAAGCGAGCGGCCCATCTGTTCTGCCCTTTTTCAGCCATGGCCCCGATATGCCGCGCACCCGGAGTAAAGAAAATAGGCAGCTCGTCCTTGCTTTGAATGCACAGGCGATGAATTGTCACATCGCTTTGGCCCGTATCAGGGTGTGGGCATAGCACATGCCCAACGTGATATAGGGTCCGGCATCATCAGGCGTATTGGTGGGTGCCGGCACCAGTTTGAACAAATCAAAACCCGGTTCGTCTGCCCTATGCACAACCTCCTGACACGGAGCAGGCCCCTTTTCCATCACTGGGGCAACCGGCGCCGACACGCTCTCGTACAGGCGTTTTCCCAAATTCTCCGGCGCGCACCCAGAAGGAGGCCAACCCTTTTACGGCTGGCCAGCACTCCAATGGCAACTCGTGCGTCCGGGTGCCCCTTTACACAATTAAATACCATTGCCGGGCCCTCTTTGGTTGGCCGCTTCACCGTGCCGCCCGCCCCAACATACCGTACACCCCGGCCAGCTGGGCCCTGGGGTCCACCTCGATATTGGTTTCCATAAACTGCCCGGGAACCTCTTGCAAAAGCGCAAGCGCGCTTCTGAGGTCATGTACTTTATTCCCCATTTCCAGTCATCCCTTTCCGATAAAAAATATTCCCACTTTTTGCCGTCTGCCCTTGCCGTGCTATGCGGCACCCGCATTTTAGCCAGCACCCCGCGGTGACCCGCGAACCAGTCTGGGACGTCATCCGTGCGGCCGCATTGAATCTCATTGCAAACGCGAAGCACACCTTCAACAACGTCGGGCGGCAATTCGCCCGTGCCGTGCGCCTCCAGCACCCTGCCGTATTTTCCGTCCGTTTTTCCTTTTCATGGCGCGCAGGTTCTTTTCATATAAAGCCACCGGCAGAGATTCCTCCCCCGCCAAAAATGTAAAGTTGCTGCATGCATCCCCCACAATAAGCGTGCGTTCCTCCCTTACCAAAACTGTCACTGAACCCGGCGTGTGCCCCGCACACGAAAATATATCAAATGGACACCGCCAAGGTCAAAAAATATCCCCGTCTTTCAAATCCAAAAATCTGGAGGGATCGTCTGTCTGCGTATAATCAGATTCCTTCAACGTTTTCCCCGCGGCCATGCTATGTGCCACGCCCCATCTGAATTCCGGCGTGCCATGCCTCAGAAAAACCGGGATATCGCTTCTGTTCATATATACAAGAGAGAACTCTTTCGCCCCCATGGCATGGTCTACATGGCCGTGCGTAAGCAGCACAAGCACCGGTTTATCGGTCATCTGCCGCACCAGCGCACTCAGGCTGCCAAAGCCGCTTCCGCAGTCAATCAGCGCCGGCGGCCTGGCCCATCACAAGGTACATTCTCTCATGAAGGATACCCTGAATGCTTATAATACGGCTCGAAATCTGCTTTGTCTTAAACATCACGTTTTCCGTCCCCGGCCTTTCTGCGCATGAATTTCCGTTGTACCCTACAGAATAAAGAAGGACAGGGAACCGGGAAGCCCTTTTCTCTGCTTCCCGATCCCCATGTTCTAAAACGGCAATATTCCCAGTTTTCTGTTATTTTTTCTTGAGAACTGTTTTATTCATAACCACTTTTGTAATGACACTCAGCACCATCGTCACTACAACAGTGGGCACGAAAAACTGTCCAGAACGAGTAGATCGTCTGCTCTGTATTTTTGCCCAGAAGGCGAAGCACCAAAATCGCCACAGGATAGTGCAGCATGTACACATACAGGGGAAATGCTTCCCAAGTACGCAAACAATTTGCTGGTGACCCGGTTGTTTAGCGCCATTGTCAGCGCATCCTTATTCATCAAAGCCAGCGTCACCACTGCGATGCACAAAAGAGAAACCGTCCATCTGTCCAGCATGAAATAAGTGGGCTGATAAATCGTATACCAAAGAAGCAGTGCGCTGCAAGCTACATTCAAAACAGTCAGCAGCGCTTTGCCCAAAGCGGTAAATTCGTGTTCTGAAGCCTTTTTACCAGAAAGTATACCATAACGCCGCCCAGCATGCCAAGCATTACAAACAGCAAGCCGTTGTTGAAGCCCAGCGTTGCCGTTGTATCTGTGGCGCTGCCGCCCATGCCGTTCGTGGAGGCCGTCTGCGCGCCGAACGTAGACCAGGCGGTTTGTGCCGCGCGCGTCCCGGTAAAGCACCACCAGCCGCCAAAGGAAGATAAAGGTAAGCGGTGCAAAAAGGCCACAGAAAGCATCTTCATTCTTGCACATCGCCCAGTACATAAAATATCCAACGATAATCATAGCAGAGATGAACCACAGCGTGCCGTTCAAATTAAAGAACTGGTTGCCTGTGCTTCGGAAACCCGCCGCATGGAAACCAAGGAACTCCCATGCACTGTTCACCACCATGGCCAGCACCTGCTGAAGCGTATAATCCTGATAAAAAAAGCCGGTGCAGATGACAACTCCCAATACATAGCCCAGAATCAAAACCGGCAGCAGAGACTTTACACGGGCCCATGTGTATTCCCATGCACGAGGATGCGCTGCGCGCCATATAAGCCGGGTCAGCCTTTCTTTTCTGAAAGTGTGCCGCCATGAAATAGCCCGCTGTCACAGTAAAATCAACAGAACTTCACTCGAGCCAAAAACCAGTTGCTCTTTTGCATCCAATAGCCAAGGCTGCCGTCGCAGGCTCATCGCAATGATCCAACCGGTGTGAAAACCAATGATTGCAAACGCAATCAAAAAGCGCCACAGTTCAATTGCCACATTTCTTTTTTTTGCTTACCACTTTGTTTTCCATTGTTACACCTCAAATTCCCCTGTTATATTTCGCCATCGTTTCTAATAAATATCGCCGTTTCTGCCTGAATGAAATATTATTGAATCGTCTGCAGCACCGCCGTTAGAATAGACAGATATTAGTTCTCCGTTGTGTCTGTGCGGCTCGTCATAACCACCGGGCTGTCCAGCCCGTTTAAGGTGCCCGCGCTTTCATGTGTGCAAAGAACACAAGCGCTTTTGTAAAGATATTTCCGCTCCACATATCGGGCATAATCAGAATGTCCGCTTTGCCGGCCACGGGGCTGCTGATTCCTTTATGCCTGGCCGCGCTTTCGCTCACGGCATTGTCCAGCGCAAACGGCCCGTCAATTTGATACTTATCTTTTAATCGCGCCGTTACCTCAGCTGCGTCTACCGTTCCCTGTATCTTAGGGTTCACCACTTCCAGCGCGCTGAGCATCGCTATTTTGGGCTGCTCAATGCCAAGAGAGGCCGCCACCCGTACGGAATTTTCTACAATTTTCACTTTTTGCTCCACGTCCGGCTGAATGTTAACGGCACAGTCGGAAATAACAAGCATGCGGCCCGTCTCCGGCACCTCAAACACCGATGCCTGGCTGAGCAGCTCACCCGGCCGCAAAAGGCCGGTCTGCTTGTCCAGAATTCCCCGCATAAACGTGGCTGTGTGCATCAACCCTTTCATAGGAATATCCGCCCTGCCATCACGCACCATTGCCACAGCTTTATCGATGGCGGCACGCTCTTCCGGCTCGTCGATGATCTCAAAATCGGATGGCTGTTTTCCCTCTTTTCTCAGCAACTCCTCTATTTTGCTCTGTTTTCCAATAAGAATTGCCCTTGCCACCTGTCTGTCCACCGCCATCAAAACGGCATCCAGCGTCACATCATCGTGTGCGCAAGCTACAACCACCGTCTTCTGGGCGGCGTTGGTTCTTACGAACGTCTCTATTTTCGCAAATGAACCAAATTTCACAGTTCAAACACCTCCTCTTTTCCTATCAAAGCATAATATGTCTGCTGGCCAAGCGAGAGCATTTCCCTCTCGCCCGGATACGAACAATTTATGCAATGAATTTCACGCGTTTTTTCAATCTGCCCTGTAATGTATTCGTCATTGGCAATACCGCCCGTCAGAAGAACGGCGTCCACATCGCCGTCCAGCACAGTGGCCATCGCGCCAATTTCTTTTGCCGTCTGATAAATCATGGCATCAATTACTTCCATGCAGGCTTTGTCTCCCGCAGCGGCCTTTTTATATACGGACAAAACATCATTATCGTTCACATATGCCATCATTCCGCCAAGGCCATTCAGCTTGCGGCGCATCTCCTGATGGGTATATTTTCCTGAATAGCACGCGTCTACCAGCGCACCCACAGGCAGCGCACCCGTGCGGTTCGTGGAAAAGGGCCCGTCACCGTCCAAGCCGTTATCTCCGTCTACAAGGCGCCCTTTTTCTATGTGCGGCCACAGAACTGCCCCCCTCGCCCATGTGGGCCACGACAAGGTTTACTTTATCGTAGTCCAGGCCATGGTCAGCGCAGTATGCGCGTGCGCACGCCTTATGGTTCAGAACATGGAATCTGCTTTGCCGCGGCATCTCCGGAAGCCCCGAATACCTGGCCAAAGGTTCAAATTCATCTGTACAAGGGCTATCCAAAATAAAGGCAAAACGCTTGTCTCTTTGCGAGGTCATAGGCAATGCGGATGCCAAGGTCCGAAGCGTGGTTTCCATACTGCATACTGCGCGATTGCCGCAACATGTTTTCCGTAATACGGTAAACACCGCTGTGAATAGGCTGTGTGTGGCCGCCGCGGCTCACAATAGCGTCCAGTTGGTCCATCGCTACACCACGCCGTTCAAAAAACGCACAATCTGCTCTTTGCGATAATCATATTGCTCCCAATTCGATACAAATTTTCGAAGCTCCTCTGCGGGATGTGGAATTGACTCTGAAAATTTACAGATATCATCTTCAAAATAAGCTGCTTTTGTGGAAGTAGACCCCAAATTTATCACTGCAATTTTTTTTCACATTCTTCACCTTGTTTCTTTTAGCGAAATTAAAGTTTCTTTTAGCGAATTTATTATAGCACATTTAAATAGAAAATCAATCGTCAATTTGACGAATCCTTCTGTGTAATTCAGGGCAATTTGCTCTATTCATTGAGCGCTGAATTGTCATTCCAGACGAATGATGGTATAATATAAATTCCAGAAATAAGTTTTTGCGAGGTTTTTATCCATGCAAAAAAAGCACGGCAAACCAATCTCAGTATCTTTTGCAGTCTGTAGATAATGCGCTGCGGCTGTTAAATTTGTTCTCCGGCGAGGACCGCCTCTCGCTTACAGAAATTGCCGCGCGCGCATGGGCTGCGGAAAAACGATTGCATACCGCCTTGCCTACACGCTAGAATCCCGCGGCTTTTTGTGTCGTGGAGAAGATGGTAAATATTCTCTTGGCATGCGCCTGTTTACGCTTGGGCAAAAGGTGCTGTCGGAAAAAATCTTATCTGCCGCTGGTGGTGCCTTTGCTGGATCAACTGACTCAAACCGTAAATGAAAGCACTCACCTTGTCACCTGGGAAAGCCTGCATCACGTTATTCTTCTGTATGAATCGCTTCCCAATCAGAGCCTGCGCGTGGAAATGAGCAAAGCAATCAGCAGCCGGCCGCCGCACCTTACCAGTACCGGTCTTGCGCTTCTTGCCACAAAGACTGATGATGAGATTCGGGAATATGCCAACACCGTTATTTTTGAAAAGAAAACAACATATTCTATCTCCAGCAAGGAACAGTTGGATGAAGATATCCGCTTTACGCGTGAACATGGATACGCCATAAACAATCAACGTTTTGAAGAAGGCGCCATCTCTATCGCTGTTCCCATTTTTAAAAGAGGCGGAACATCCGCAGATTTCTCTATCAGCGTTTCCGGGCCAAGCACCCGCATGACGGCCCGTCAGGATACGATTTTTAAAAAGAACTGTTTTCCACCGCACAGAAAATCAGCGCATTGTTGTAAAGCAGCGAAAAACAGCGCCCTGCGCGCGGCCAAAAAGGCCTGCGCGCAGGGCGCTGTTTTATGACACATATTATTTCGGAACCGGCAGCAGCCTGCCATTATATACAGCCTGCACCAGCCGCTGGCCCTCGTAACGCAGCGTGAGCAAAAACGGCGGCGCATCCTGCGCCAGAAGGCGAAGAAACACTCTGTCGCCCTCCCATAAAGGCAGGCCCGGCACTTTTTTCTTTTTCTACCCAGGCCAGGCTCGCCCTCGTCGCACTCGTGCAGCACGCCGGAAAAATCTTCGCTTGTGAACAGAAACATCTGCTCTGCTTCATAAATATCAGACAGAAAGCTCACCACACCACGAAAACGCCAGCCGTGCAGGGTAAAGCCGGTTTCCTCCTTCACCTCGCGCACAAGGCAGGTGTCTGGGCTTTCGCCGGGCTCCAGCTTGCCGCCCACGCCCACCCATTTTCCTGCATTTTCGTCCTGTTTTTTTTCGTGCGGTGCAGCATAAGATAGCATCCGCCCTGTTCCAGATAGCAAAGGGTGGTATTTTTCATACAGGTATCCCTCCTGCGGCAATTTTTACAAAATTATGATAGCACAAACGCACCGCGCGCGGTATACTAATATACGTATGCGGAAAGAGGCCGTTTTGCGGGCCGGGGCTTTCCCATACGGCAAATCGCACAGAAAACCGAGGTGAGCGCCATGCTGGAAGTGACAGCGGCACAAATGAAGGAACTGGAACGAAAGGCCAGCGAGGGCGGCCTTTCTTATGAGAAATATGATGGAGAACGCCGGGCAGGCAGCCGCACGCATCCTGCTGGAACAGCTGCCGGGCCTTCGCATGGCGGCCGTGGTGTGCGGCAGGGGCAACAACGGCGGCGACGGCTTTGTAGCGGCCCGCAAGCTGTTCGAGGCGGGCTGCTGTGTGCATATCTGCCTGGCGGATGGTGTGCCCGGCACACCGGGCGCGGCCCGCACCAATTATCTGCGCGCACAGCGGCTGGGTACCTATCTGTGCACTGGGGTCAGATGAAGCAGAAAAAGCTTTTCTCCGCACCGCACAAGCCGTGGTGGACGCTGTGACAGGCACAGGCTTTCACGGCCAGCTTCAGGGAAAACGCGCGGCTTGCCGCGCAGTTGATAAACGGTGCCCAGGGCTTTGTTCTGGCGCTGGATGTGCCCAGCGGCATAGAGGCGGACACCGGCCGCGCCGCAGAGGGTGCCGTGAAAGCGGCATTGACCGTGACCTTCCACGCAAAAAAGCCCTGCCACCGCCTTGCCAAAGAGCACTGCGGCAAGGTGCGCGTGGCGCGCATCGGCATTTGATGCCCTGAAACGAAAGCCTCCCTCACACCCACCGGGGTGCCGAGGGAGGTTTTCTTTCTATACTCAAGCCAGTTGCGCCAACAGGATGGCAATGAACATGAACACGCTGCCCACGCCCTCGCGCAGAGAGAGCGTCTCGTGCAGAATAAGCCAGCCGAACACCACGGCAAACACAGATTCCATACACAAAATCAGCGAGGCCATGGTGGGGTCTGTATCTTTCTGGGCCACAATTTGCAGCGTATAGGCCACGCCCATGGTAAAAAATACCCGTATACAGAATGGGCACTACCGCTGCGCCCAGGGCCGCAAACGTGGGCTGCTCGGTGGAAAAGGCCACGAGCAGACCGAGAGAGCCGGCCGTGAGAAACTGCACAAAGGACAGGCACACGCCGTCCACCAGCGGCGAAAAATGGTCAATAACGAGAATGTGGAACGCAAACAGCACGGCACCGCTGAGCATCAGCATATCACCCATGGCCAGGCTGAAGGTTTTATCTGTAAAGCACAGAAAATACAGCCCCACGCACGCCAACGCCACACTGACCCACAAAATAGGCTTCGGACGCTTTTTTCAAAAAGATGCCCAGCACCGGCACCAGCACCACATACAGCGCCGTAAGAAAGCCAGCCTTGCCCGCAGTGGTGTAGGCAATGCCTATCTGCTGCAGATAAGATCCGGTAAACATCAGCGCACCGCAGCACACGCCGCCGGCAAGCAGCGTCCGCCGGGACGATGCCGGCACATAGCGCCGCATGCGGTAAATGGCAAGCGGCGCCAGCACCAGCGAACCCAGTAGCATGCGCGAGCCATTGAAAAAAGCAGGACTTATCACGTCCGCCCCGGCGCTTTGCGCCACGAACGACGAGCCCCATATCATGGCCGTCAGCAAAAGCAGCAGATTGCCGCGCGCCTTCCTTGCCTTCACACCATTTCCCCCTTATCTATGCCCCTGCCTCATGCAGAGAGTGCCGCGCCTTAGGGCGCAAAAAGCTGAATTGCATAAATAGTGTACAGTATTTCCGTCAAAATGTACACCCCTATTTTCTCTCCGTCCCGGCCTGCCGGGCCTTTGCAGTTCCATGTACAGACAGGTAAAATAGAGAGTGGAAGAGGCGTTCAGCGCACCCATTCGCTTTTGTGCTCCTTCAGATACTGCCGCACGTGTGCAAAGGTTTTTTCTTCTCCTTCATCGCGCAGCATGCGCAGCCAGCCCCTCCAACAGGGCGCGCGTCTCACTGTGGATAAGATAAACGTCCCGCGCGTGGATGTAATAATCGTAGGCTGCGGCGTCTGTGTATTTATCTTTCAAGTAGGTTTTAGAGGCGGCAATACGGTCGCACAGCATCTCTGCCACATAGTTCACAGGCATTTTGATTCCCGCATAGCGGTGCGTGCCGTCCACCACATAGTCCGTCCAATATTCCAGATGATGCTTATTCCGCCCTTTGTGGTGAAGCCAGGCACGGCTGTAGCCGATGGCCCGCCTCTCGGCATTGTTGGGGCTTTCAAAGCCTCTGAAATATTTCACTCCGGCAAAAAACTCTACTGGGGAATATTTGGATAAATCGTGCAAAAAGCCCTGGCGGTAAAGCCCTACCTTGAAGCAGTGCTGCATCACCAGCCATTTGTGGTGGTTGATGGTGGAAAGATGCCCGAAAAAGTTCATATGAACACCCCTTCCCATTTTGAAAGCATTTTTTTATTGTACCATGCTTTGCCCGCGAAAGAAAGCATGCCGCGGGCTGAAAGGAGAAAGCTGCAAAAATGGAAAAAGTATGTGTGTTTCTGGCCGATGGCTTTGAAGAGGGGCGAAGCCCTTATCCCGGTGGATCTGCTGCGTCGCGCCGGTGCTGAGGTGACAATTGCCAGCATCAGCGCCTCGCTGTGCGTGCAGGGCGCGCACGGCATCTGTGTAACAGCGGACGCTCTGGCGGAAGGCTTGCCGCTGGAAGAATACGGCATGGTGGTGCTGCCCGGCGGGCTGCGGGGCACGCAGAATCTTTCGCGCAGCGCGCTTGTAAAGCAGGCTGCGCTGGCCTTTGCCCGCCAGGGAAAGTGGGTGGCAGCTATCTGCGCCGCGCCCGGCCTTCTGGGCGGATGGGGGCTTTGCAGGGGCGGCGCGCCACATGCTATCCATCCGTGGAAGAAAAATGCACCGGCGCCGTCCTGACAGGGGGACGAGGTGTGCACAGACGGCAATATCATCACCGGCCGCGGGCTGGGCGCAGCCATCCCCTTCGGGCTGGCGCTGGCGGGGCATATTGCCGGGCCGGCCGAAAGTGCCCGCATCAAAGAGGGCATCGTTTATATGCACTGAGCTGCCCATGCAAAACGTGCGGCGCCGGTTTTAACCGGCGCCGCGCGTTTTTTAAAAACCACCGGCACGGCCGGTGGTGCGGAAAAAAGCTTAAGCTATGAAAAAGAAACCCTTCTGGCAAAATGGAAGTGCGGTCTGGCAACTGCACAAACCAGCAGAAGGAGGCCATTCAATGAATGACAATAATAGTTTAGCGCATAGAAAATGGAATTGCAAATACCACATCGTGTTTGCGCCGAAATATCGGCGCAAACTGTTCTACAGAGGAAATCAAAAAGATTGGAGGGATTTTGAGACAGCCCAGCGAATGGAAAGAAGTAAAAACAGCAGAAGCAGAAATGTGCCCGGCTCACATCCACATGCTGGTGGAGATCCCACCGAAAATGAATGTGGCAGGGTACATAGGATTTCTCATAGGGAAAAGCAGTTTAATGATTTTTCAACGACACGGAAATCTGAAGTATAAATATGGTAATCGATCATTCTGGTGCAGAGGGTACTACGTGGACACTGCTGGAAAGAATACGAAAAGATTGCGGAATACATTCAGAATCAGTTGAAAGAAGATCAACTTACAGATCAGATGACGCTGAAAAGAGTACATAGACCCGCTTGCGGGTAGCAAGTAACAATCCTATGCAAGTGTCAGACCGTTATGCGCCTTGAGGCGCTGCCTGTATCATAGGGCTTTGCCCGCATCTGAAATACCACCCGCTTCGCCAAGGGATTTTTATTTCCGGCTTTTTCTCTCAGCCGGGCCGCCGATGCATGGCCTCGTTCAGCTTCACCATATGGAGATGGTCTTCCCACACACCGTTTATCTTCAGATATTTCCGGGCAAGGCCCTCCGGCTCGAACCCGTTTTTTTTTCCACTACCCGCAGGGATGCCGCGTTGCGGGGCATCACATTGGCCTCGATGCGGTGCAGCCCAAACTGTGTGAACGCATATTCCACCACCAGGCGCACGGCTTCCGTCATACAACCCCGGCCCGTATACACGGCGTCCAGCTTATAGCCCAGAAAGGCCGAGCAGAACGCGCCCCACACCACGTTGTTCAGCCCGACGCTGCCAATCAGCAGGCCGGACGCGCACTTTGGCTCAATATAAAAAGCGGTATGCGCGGCGGCCCTGCGCATCCAGCACCTCCCGCAGCAGGATATCCCGCTGCCCCTCCGGCGTAAAAAGGCCGGCGGCCTCTCCGGCTCGAACGGGCGCAGAAAGGCCCGGTTTCTCACATAATAGGCTGCCGCGCGCGGCGCAAGGGCCGTGTCTGCCGGCAGCAGGCGCAGGGCCTCATTCTCCAGTATCACAGCTTTCTCCTCCTGCAGGGCCTCGCCCGCCGAAGCCGCTTTCCACCAGCGCCGCGGCTGCCGCCAGGGCCTGCCGCTCCTGTCTGCCGCAGCAGCGTATTTCAATCTCATCCCCCCTGCCTGACACAGGATGCCATCAGGCTCATGATGCTGCGCGCATCTGCCGCCCTTCCGCCGCAGATGACATCCACACCGCACTCAAACGGCGCCACCGCCCTTGCCAGCAGCTGGGCCGGGCGCATATGAAGGCTCGTGGCATTGCTGACCGTCACCTTTTTTGCCACCACAGCGCATCCTCCCTTCCGTCTTTCCCTGCGCGGCCCTTTTTTTTTTTCAGGGCGCGTCCAGCAGCGCGCAGATCTGCCCTTTCGTGGCAAGCCCATCGGAAAAAGGCCGTGGCGCTGCCGGCGGCAACGCCCCATTTCAGCGCATGGGCATAGCTGCCCGTTTGCAGCCAGCCCGCCAGAAACCCGGCCACCATGGCGTCACCCGCGCCCACAGAGTTCCGCACAGTGCCGCAGGGTGCGTGCGCCCTGTGAAGCCCCCTGTGCTCGTCCAGAAGCAGGGCCCCTTCGCCCGCCATAGACACCAGCATTCTGCGCGCCGCCCGCCTGCAGCCGGGCGGCGCAATCGCATATTTCCGCTTCGCTTTGCAGGCGCCTGCCGAACATCTCGCCCAGCTCCAGATGGTTGGGCTTTACAAGGAACGGGCGGTACGCCAGCGCCCCGGCCAGAAGCGCCTTTTCCGCGTCCACCACCGCGCGCACGCCGCGCGGCCGCGCGCCAGAATGCGCGGGTAAATATCTGCAGGCACGGCGGCGGGCACGCTGCCCGCCAGCACCAGAATATCGCCCGGGCCCAGCGCGTCCAGCTTTTCCAGCAGGGAGGCCAGGGCCGCCCCATCCACCGCAGGGGCCGGCGGCATTGATATCGGTCTCACACTGCGCCTTCAGCTTCACATTGATGCGCGTGGAACCCTGCTGCAGGCGCACAAAAATCTGTATGCAGGCCCATGGCGCGCAGGCTCTGCTGCAGCGCATCGCCTGTAAACCCCGCAATAAAGCCCAGCGCCGTGCTGGCCGCGCCCAGCTCGTCCAGCACGCGCGACACATTAATGCCCTTGCCGCCGGGCTGTATCTCTTCGCTTTGCGCGCGGTTCACTTCTCCCTGCCGTAGTTTCGGCAGACGCACCATAATCCAGCGCCGGGTTGAAGGTGACAGTGTAAATCACGCCTGCACCTCCTCTATCACGGTATACCGGCGGTAGCTTTCGTCCGGCAGGCTGTCGGTGATGATGCGCGCCTTTTCCAGCGGGCACACCGTGATGGCTGCCGCCTTGCCGAATTTAGTGGCATCCGCCAGCACATAGCTGGTAAAGGCGCGCTGTACGGCCTTTTTCCTTGATGCAGGCCTCTTCCGTGTCCGGCGTGGTGTAACCCCGCTCGATAAAATGCCGTTTGCGCCAAGAAATGCCTCGGTAAAATTGTAATTCGCCATCATTTCCAGCGCAACGCCGCCCACTACGGCTTCTGTGCGCGGCTTCAGCAGGCCACCCAGCACATAGGCGCGCAGGCCCTTTTCCACCAGCCGCCGGGCGCAGGCCACGCCGTTTGTCACAAAGGTTGCCCTAGAGGCACCCAGATATTCCACCATGTGCAGCGTAGTTGTACCCGCATCCAGAAATACCAGGTCGTCGTCCGTCACCTGGACGGCCGCCCGGCGGGCAATGGCGTCCTTCTGCGGTACCTGAAGCTGTGCTTTTGTTCTTTACATCTGCTTCCTGCGCCTCAAAGGCGGGGCGCAGGGCCACAGCGCCGCCGTGCACCTTGCGCACATGCCCAAGGTGCGCAAGCTCGGTGAGATCCCGCCGGATGGTGGCCTCCGACGCGCCGGTGGCAGCACACAGCTCTGCCACGCTGGCGGCGCGCCGCCTGTTCACATATGCCAGTATCCTGTCAAACCGCTGCTGTGCCATCATCGCTCCATCGCCGCCCTCTTCAAATTTCAGCGCCCGCTTTCTCTGTTTTTATCATATCATATCAAAAATCATTTTCAATCAAAAACAGTCAACAAAGATATGCCGCCCGCAGCTTTCCGCGCGGGCGGCATATCTTATTGCTCTTTTCTCTTTCTTTCCGCGCCCGGCTGCGGCTGTTCGAGCCCCAGCTTGAACACGCGCTCAATTTTGAGCCTTTCTATGCAGCGGCGGTTCGCCGCCAGAATAGTGCACAGCCACTCGTCCGACCGCAGCGGGATGACCTCGCCCTGCACCGGAATACGCCCCAGCATGTTGGTGATAAAGCCGTTCAGCGTCTCGGAATCATCGTTTTCAAACAAATCGCTGCCCAGCAGATGCTCTACGTCGTCCACTTCCGCTTCACCGTCCAGCTCCCAGCAGTTGTCGGAAAGCTGCACAATGCCGCCGTCTTCGTCATGTCCGTCGTCTATTTTGCCCACGATGGCCTCCAGAAGGTCCTCCATCGTCACAAGGCCCTCGGTGCCGCCGTATTCGTCCACCACCACGGCCATACGCTGCTTTTTCTCTTTGAACTGGCGCAGAAGCTCGCTGCAGCGCATCGTTTCCGGCACATACAGCACAGGCTGCATGAAATCCGCAGCTGTTTTTGGCCCTGTCATCCTCCCCGCTGAGGGCGGGAATGATATCCTTCAGGTATACAATGCCCACAATGTCGTCCAAATCGCCCTCATACACCGGCAGGCGCGAATAGCGCTCCTCCTTCTGCAGGGCCACCAGCGCGGCCAGCGGGGGGCTGCGCGCTCCACCGCCACGATGTCGGTGCGGTGCGTCATCACCTCGCTAACATGCAAATCGTCGAACTCGAAAATATTTTCTATCATGGCGCGCTCGTGCGGCTCTAGTGAACCAGCCTCTTCGCCCGCCTCTACCAGCATCAGGATGTCTTCTTCATCCACGGGCTCTTCCTCATTTTCCGCCCCAATGCCGAACAGCTTCAGCACAAGGTTGGTAGAGAAGGCCAGAAAGCGCACGAACGGCCTGCACACGCGGTACATGCCCCATACGATGCCCACCACCTTCAGGGCCACAGCGTCCGGGTCTTTCATGGCCACGCGCTTGGGCACAAGCTCGCCCAGAATCAGCGTGAAATAAGAGATGATGATGGTGATAACCACCAGCACCACGCTGCGCGCAGCACGCCGCGGGCAGCGGCAGAAACGACAAAAGCCCCGCCACAGGCCCTGCAAAGTTGTCCGCCGCCACGGCAGAGTTCAGAAAACCAGATAAAGTTACGCCAACCTGAATTGTTGCAAGAAAATCCGAAGGGGAGTCTGTGATGGCCAGCAGCCGTTTCGCCGCCTTATTGCCGCCCTCCGCCAAACGCTTCATTTTCTGGGAATTGATGGAGATGATGGCAATCTCGCTCATGGCAAAAAAAGCGTTGACGAAAATCAGGATAAAGATGAGCACGATACTGGGCCATATGTCCATATGGAAAAAATCGACCTCTTTCTGTAATGGGCCGGGCGCTTTGCCGGTTGCGCGGCGCGCGGCTGTATGGGTGTGCGCCGCGCCTGCACCGGTTTTTGCAGCGTCTTTGCACACAAGCTTCAATTAGAGTAATCATAACAAAATGCGGCGGGGTGCGTCAAGGCGGGCCGCTGCCCGGTTTGCGCCGTTTTGGGGCCGGGCGGGCCCTGCCGAGGGCACAGGCGTGCTTTGCCCGGCATTTTTCTTCTTTTTTTCACGCGCTGGCGTCGCAAAGGGCCGCCGCATAAAGCCTCGGATATAAAAAGGGCCCTGCTTTTGCAGGGCCCAGGGTACAGCCGTCAGGCCAGCGGTGCGGATTGCGGCGCTTCATTCGCCCCGTTTGAGGAAGAAGGCAAAGATGCAGTAGGTACAGGCTCCGGCGGCACCTCTGTCTGCACGGTGTCGGTTCCGGCGTTGGCGCCGGTGTTGGCGCAGGCGTGGCCGTGGGCACCGGCGCCTGCGTCGGCGTTGGCGCCGGTGTCTGCGTCGCCTCCGGCGTCGCCGTGGGCTTCAGCGTGGGCGTCACCGTGGGGGGACGGCGTGGGACTGGGCGTAGCCGTGGCCTGTACCGAAGAGGACTCCGGCGCAGGGGTAGCCTTGGGCACGAAGAATTCCTCCGGGGTGGCAATGTGTGTGGGCACGCTTTTCAGCGCCGGGCGCGTGTCTTCCGTTTCATGGGCATGCATGCGGATATAATCAAACAGCACGTCCATGCCTTCCCGGCTGAGGTGGATGCCGTCTGAGCTCTCCATATACGCCGCCTTGGCATAACCGGTGGAGTCCTTCAGCACCTCGGCAGAGTTCAGGAAGGTGTAGCCCTCCTCCTTCGCCAGCTCCACCAGCGCCTTGTTAAAGGCGTCGATGGTCTTCATGGTGATATTGGGGTAGCTGCGCTTTTTGCGCCACCGGGGAATGGAATTGATGATGATATCCGCATAGGGGTATGCCTCGTGGATCTGCTCCAGCGCGGTGCGGTACCACTTGATGAACGTCTCGGTGCTCTCGGCCGTGTTGTTGGTGCCATAGGTGATGATGATGCGCTGGGGCTGCATCATCTGCACAGCCTGCACCACCGTCACCGGCGAGGAGTAGCCGCTGAAGTACATGCAGCGCGAGCCTGTGACATGCCCGATGCCCATGCCCACGGCGGAAAGGTTGTTCTGCCATGTGGTCTTTCCCCAGCACCTCCATGCGGTAGGTGTTGGAGTCGCCGATAAACAGCGTGTTGTCGATATAAGCCTCTCCGGCGTCCTCCGTCTCGGGCAGAATCGTTCCGTCAAATTCGGAATCTACAATTTTATTGGCGTCCTTGTCATAGTCAGACTCCACCGCATCCACCATGCCGGAGGCCGAGCTGGGCAGCCCGTCCGGCTTCTTCTTCCCCAGCAGCGAGAAAATCAGAATGGCCAGCAGCATGACTGCCAGAAGCGCCGCCGTCACCAGAATGGCAATATCCACAAGGCTGCCCTTCTTCAGGCGCGCTATATAAGCGGCCCATTCCTTTTTCAGCAGCGCGAAAACATGTTGCAACTGTTCCAAGGCTCTTCCTCCGGGCGAAATAGTGTAATGTTTATTCTACACCATTCTCCCACAAAAAGGAAACCGAAAATTCACGCTTTCTGCAATTCGCTGGTTTTTTTGCGCTGCACGCCTTCAGGGCTTTGCGCAGAAAAACGCCTATTGTGCCAGCACCTTTGCGCGCTGCAGCGCCGGGCGCAGCGCCGCAGCCAGCAGCGTGGCCACCACCAGCGCCACCGCCGCATTTACGCACGAGGCCGAAAGCTTCGCCGCCATCCGCACCTGCACGGCCCCCATGGCCTGCCCCTCTATCCAATACATCTCTACAAACGATTTCGCCATATACAGCACGATATAGGCGGCGCTGCCCGCCAGTGTGCCCAGAATGTCCTTCCTGGTGCTTACCGTCCCTCTGTGGGCAATCAGCCCCGCCAGATAGCCAATGACAAATTTGGTGGCAAAGGTGATGAGGCAGCCGGAGATATAGGCCGGGTTTGTAAAATCGAACAGCATGCTGCCAAAGCCCGCTGCAAGGCCGCCCGTCAGCGGGCCGAACAGAAGCCCCGCCAGCGCGCAGAACCCATTGCCCAGATGGAACCGCGCCGGGCCCACCTCTATCTGCATCCAGCTGGATACGAACACCAGCGCGCTCAAAAGGCCGACAACGGCAAGCGTTCTGGTGGTAAAGCGTTCTTTTTTCTGCATACGGGCATCTCCTCTCTTTCTGCTCTGCGGCTTGACAGCGCCGCACGGAAGCGTTAAGGTAATTGTACACGCAATTTGACATGTTCAAAATGCTCAATTTTTGAATTTTTTATCAGGTCAGTTTTCCATTCATTCACGCATGAATTAAGGAGGCTCTTATGGAGCATGCGGCTATCCGGCTGGAGGCGGGCGGAAAAACGCCCTTTTATGAACAGCTCTATGCTTATTTTGCCGCCGCAATCCGCAGCGGGACGCTTGCCCCCGGGGAAAGGCTGCCCTCAAAGCGGCGCCTTGCACAGGATGTGGGGTGAGCGTCAGCACGGTGGAAACAGCCTATGCCATGCTGGTGGCAGAGGGATATCTGGAGGCTAAGCCGCGAAGCGGCTTTCGCGTGTGCCGCCTTTCCGCGCTGTCGCGCCCGGCAGCGCCTGCACCGGCGGCGCCCGCGCCGGCAGGCGCCGCCGCGCTTTGATTTTTCCACCGGCAGCGTGGATACGGCCCTGTTCCCCTTTGCCGCCTGGCGCAGGCTGCAAAGGCAGGTGCTGGCCGGGGACGAGGCCGTGCTGCGCGCAGGCTGTGCGCAGGGTGACGAAGCCCTGCGCCGTGCCATTGCCACCCATCTGGCCGAGTTCCGCGGCGTGCGCGCCGAGCCCCGGCAGGTGGTGGTGGGCGCAGGCAGCGAATATCTGGCCGGCCTGCTTGCCCAACTTTTTTCCGGGCGCTGTGTTCGCAGTGGAGGAGCCGGGCTACACCCGCACACCGCGCGTGCTGGCAAACTGCGGCGCCGCAGTGGCTTATGCCGGTGGATGCACATGGCATGCAGCCTGCCCCCCTTGCCGCCAGCGGCGGCGCGGCGCTGGCCTATGTGACACCCAGCCATCAGTTTCCCACCGGGGCCACCATGCCAGTGGGGCGGCGTACACAGCTTTTGCGGTGGGCCGCGCAGCGTGAGGGCCGCTTTATCATCGAGGACGATTACGACAGTGAATTCCGTCTGGACGGGCGCCCGCTGCCCGCCATGCAGAGCCTGGGGCCGGGGCAGGTCATCTATATCGGCACCTTTTCACGTGGCATTGCCCCTGCGGTACGCATTGGCTACCTGGTACTTCCGCCCGCGCTGCTGGACGCCTTCTTCAGCAGCTTCGGCTTTTATTCGTGCACAGTGGGGCGCATTGAGCAGCAGACGCTGTGCCGCTTTCTGGAGACAGGGCAGTATGCGCGCCATCAGGCGCGCCTGCGCGCAGCCTACCGCCGCAGGCGGGACGCTGTGTGCGAGGCCCTGCTTGAGGCGCTGGCCCCCTTTTTCGCCGCGCATCGAAAACGCGCACACCGGCCTCCACTTCGTGCTGTATCTCGCCTGCCCCTGCACGGGTGAGGCATTGGCCGCAGCCATGCGGCGCCACGGCGTGCTGGCCTGCCCGCTGGACGCCTACTGCCACACAGGCGGATGCAGCGGGGCCGGCCCGGCGCTGGTGCTGGGCTTCGGCGGGCTGGCACAGCAGGATATCCGGCCGGCCGCACAGGCCATGGCACGCGCAGCCGAAGAGGCATGCCGGCTGTAAGGATGCGGAAAACGGTTGACTCTTTGCCGCCCAATAGTTATACTATTGTAACAAGTATGAAAAGTATAACCAAAATGAAAAGGAGGTGCTACCCGTGAAAAAAGGGCAGCATATTTTCGGCACAGTGAAAGTGGGCGAAAAGGGGCAAATCGTAATCCCCAAAGAGGCCCGCCGGATATTTGACATCAAAGCAGGCGATACGCTGCTGGTGCTGGGGGACGAGGCGCAGGGGCTTGCCGTCGTCAAGGCAGATGTCATGCAGGAGCTGGCTGTAAGCATTCTGAAGGGCCTTGGCACTCTGGGCGGAGGGCTTCATGAAAAATAACCTTCTGCTGTCTCTGCCCGCCGTGCTGGCGCTGGACCTTGCCCTTCCCTTTCTTGCTGGCGGCTCCCTACCGCGGGTACAGCCATCTGACGCAGGCCATGAGCGTGCTGGGAAACAAAAAATCGCCCTGCCATGCCATCTATAATATATGGCTTGCCGCCTGCGGGGCGGCAGTTGCCCTAAACAGCCTGATGCTGCGGCCGCTTCTTGCCGTGTATTCCAAAACAGCCGCGGCAATACTGGCGGTTATCCTGGGCCTGTATGCGGTTGGTGGCTGCGTGCTGCCCGCTTTTTACCCGGTGGAAGAAAAAAAAGACCTTGCCGGGCTTTCGTCACGCATCCATGGCTACAGCTCTGCAGCAGGGGTTTATGTTGCTGGCCGCCGCGCGCCGCTGGCAGGCTTTCTTGCATACAGGGCCGGTTTCAGCATACTGGCGCTTTTTTTTCCTGGCTGTGCTTTTTTCTGGCCATTGTTTTTCTTCACTGCGTTCATCACGGCCGATAAGCCCAGTTTCCGGCATACGCCCATTGCGTGGGAGGGGCTGTGGCAGCGGCTTACCCTGCTGTGTATGTATCTTCCCGTGGCGCGCCTTTGTATTTGCCATGCTGTAAGTTGCGCGAAAAAGGCCGCCCCGGCATATAATTGCCGGAGGGCGGCCTTTACAGGCACAAGCCCTATTTTTCAGCGCCATCTGCTTTTTTTCCGCACGGTCCAGCGCTGCGGAAGCAGGATATACCCCAAAAGGAAGCCCATCACGCCGCCGTACAGTGCCGAGGCCGCGGGGTTTGAGGTGATGGGGCAGGCGCCCAGCGCACCCCCACCGCAAAGTAATAGCCGAGGCCAAAGGCAAGACCCGCGGCTGTAAAGGCCGCCAGAAAGCATGCGCCTGCATGCCGTTTCAGAAGGTGCTTCATTCGTTTTCCCCCTTTCCGGCCGCCGGCCCCGGCGGCCGCAAAAATTTTGCCCGCCCTGCAGCCCGGCCGCAGGGCCATGGCGTCACAGCGCGCTTTGCAGCATCTCTTCCAGCTTTTGCTGTGTCTGTACGCCCACAGCCTGCGCGTGCAGGGCGCCGTTTTTGAACACCATCACCGTGGGGATGCTCATGATGCCGAACCGCCGGGCGAGCTCAGGCTGTTCGTCCACATTCACTTTGCCCACCTGCCAGCGGCCCTGCGCATCGCCGGCCACGCGCTGCACCACCGGGCCCAGCATGCGGCACGGGCCGCACCATGGCGCCAGAAATCCACCAGGACGGGCTGCTTCGCGCCCAACACCTGCTGTTCAAAATTTTCTTTTGTAAAAACCTGTTCCATACTGTTCTCTCCTTTTTTGTCCGGCTGCGCCGTACTGCACGGCATTGTACGCCGTTTCGTCTCTGGCTTCAGTATACCCCGCCGTGGCACGGCAAACCGTGACGAAGTTACAAAAGTATGATAGAATTAAAGAGAAAGGGCAAACCGGCCCTGCCCCATACGGGCAGGCGCCGCTGCAACTTCCCTAAAAAAAGCGCAGCTCGGACGGCCTGCGCAAAAGGAGGGCTTTTATGCCATGTGCTGATGCAGCCCTGTTCCCGTTCTGGCGGCAGCTTACGCAGCCCCAGAAGGACAGGCTTTTTGAAGAAGTGCGCGAGGTGCACTATGACCAGCACGCGCCCGTGCGCGCGGCGGGCGACAGCTGCCTTGGCATTTTATATGTGAAAGCCGGCGGGCTTCGGCTTTCCCTTCTGAGCGAGGAGGGGCGCGAGGCCTCCATCGCGAGGCTGGATGCTGGGCAGGTGTGTGTTCTGAGCGCCTCGTGCGTACTGAGCGCCGTGACGTTCGACGTGGAGATCACCGCCGAGGAGGAAAGCGACGTTTTGGTGCTTCCCTCGCATGTATTCGGCCCGCTGATGGCGGAAAATATTTATGTGGAATGTTTTTGTATACCGCACGGCAACCGAGCTGTTTTCCGATGTGATAGGCGCGGTGGAACGGCTTTTGTTCATGACGCTGGAGCAGCGCGTAGCCTCCTTCCTGCTGGATGAGGCCGCCCGCCGCGGCACAGACACGCTTGCCATCACGCAGGAGGCCATTGCACTCGGCATCGCCTCTGCGCGCGAGGCCGTCACGCGCGCGCTGCGCCAGATGGCGGCGCGGGGCCTGGTGGAAGTGTTCCGCGGCGGGGTAAAGCTGCTGGACCGCAAGGCCCTGTACGCCCTTTGCTGAGGTCAGGGCCGGCGGGCGGCAGGCACTGCCGCCCTTCATGCGCTGCGGTGCTTTAAGAAGGGGGCCTTGCCTGTGAATGCAAACGACCTGACGCGGGGCAGCGTGGGTGGGACGCTGTTCTGCTTTGCCTGTCCGTTTTTATTGCAAATGTGCTGCAGGCACTATACGGCGCAGCAGACCTGTTCGTGGTGGGGGCCTTCTGCGGAGCCCAAAGCGTGGCCGCCGTTTCCACCGGCACGCAGGTGACACAAATCGTCACCAGCCTCATCACCGGCCTCACGCTGGGCAGCACCGTCATTATCGGGCAATATACCGGCCAGAGGGAATACGGCAAAGTAAAGCGCGCCATTGGCACTACGCTCACCGTGTTTGCAGGCGTGGCGCTGGCGCTTACGGCAGGCATGCTGGCGTTGCTGCGCCCCCTTCTGCGCCTTTTGCAGACGCCGCAGCCGTCGTTTGAGCTCACCGTGCAGTATGTCACCATCTGCATGCTGGGCAACATCTTTATCTGCGGCTACAACGCCATCAGCGCCGTACTGCGCGGCTGGGGCGACTCCCGGCGGCCCATGTGGTTCGTGGGCATTGCCTGCACTATCAACATTGTGCTGGATGTTGTGTTTGTGCGCCTTTTTGCGCTGGATGCGGCCGGCACGGCGCTGGCCACGGTGATTTCGCAGGGCATCAGCATGGCCCTTGCAGTAGTCTACCTGCGGCGGCATGATTTTTCTGTTCGATTTCAGGCTGCCCAGCTTTCTGCCGGACAGGCGCATGATAAAAAAGCTGGCCGTGGTGGGGGTTCCCATCTCGTTTCAGGAGCTGATGGTGCGCATCTCGTTTTTATATCTGGCGGCGGTGATGAACCGATGCGGCGTATATGCTGCATCGGTGGTGGGCATCAGCAGCAAATACGATGTGTTCGCTATGCTTTCAGCCACCTCCTTGGCCAGCGCGCTGGCGGCCATCACGGCGCAGAACATCGGCGCGGGCAGGCCGCAGCGGGCACGCCGCTCGCTGTGGTACGGCATGGGCTTTGCGCTGGCAGCGTCCACAGGGTTCTGGCTGTGGGCACAGCTTTCGCCGCAGAGTATGATCGGCCTGTTCAGCCGGGACGCAGATGTGATAGCAGCAGGCGTGCCCTTCTTCCGCGCGTGCAGCTACGACTATATGCTGGTGAGCGTGGTGTTCTGTCTGAATGGCTACCTGAACGGGCGCCAGAAGACGGTATGGACGATGATAAGCTGCAGCGTGGGCGCACTTTGCCTGCGCATGCCGCTGGTGTACCTGTTCAGCATCCGCTTTGCAGACGACCTCGGCATGCTGGGCCTGATCGCGCCTGTGGTATCCGGCATTATGGCGTGCTACACTCTTGCATATGTGCTGGCCGAGGGCAGAAAGGGCCGGGCCCGCAGCGCGGCGCGCTGAGAGGCGCTTCGCTGGAACGCCGAAAAAGTCAGGCCCCCGGCAAGCCTCTCAGGAGGCATTGAATGCTCTGTTTCTTGCATCACCTGCCCCACCTCCCGCAAACGGAATCTCCCATTATGTGCTGCATCTTTTGGGTATTGAATACCATCCCGCTTCGCTCGAAACTGACGGCAAATGCCCTTTTACACTCCCCAGCTATGCTGGGGAGTGTTGTTTCGCTAAAGCACTCAGGCGGGTCAGCCCATGGGCTGACCCGCCTGTTTTCCGTTTCGGTTTTCGCCCATGCATACAGGAAAAAGCCGCCGCGCCCAGGCCGTAAAAAATGCGTTTTGTTCTGCACGCCCGCTTTGCTCACAGCCGCTTGCCCTGTGTGGGCTTCAAAAACACAAGGCACACAAGGCCCGCTGCGGCGGCGCCCACGGCCAGCCAGTGGCGGCCCGCCTCCAGCCCCAGAAAGCGGGCCGCCAGCGGAAAGCCGACGCTTCCAAGGCTCATGCCCAAGGCGGCAAAGCCATAGTTGACGCCTGCGTTTTTCTGGCCGAACAGGTCCGTCACTGCCGCAGGTATCACGGCGGCCTCGCCCGAATAACAGAAGGTGAGCAGGCTGTATACGGCTATCACCAGCCAGCCCTGTGCAAAGGCGAACCATACGCTGAGCCCTGCCAGCGCTGCAAACAGCAGCATATCTGTGTAGCGGCGGCCTATCTTATCCGACAGCCATGGCATCAGCAGGCGGCCCGCGGCGCTGGCCACGCTGCCCACCACAATGCAGCTGAGCGCCGCCGCCTCGAAGGCCGCGCTGCTGGGCCAGCTCTACAATGATGGGGCTGAACAGCAGCACCGCCGGGGTGGCCAGCGCCACCACAAAGAACAAAAGCCAGTACTGCTTTGTTTTCAGCATTTGGCCCACCGTATAGTTTTGTGCGGCGCCCTGCGCGGCGGCCGCCGCAGCTTTTCCCCTGCGGGTTTTCAAGCAGGGCGCATGCAGCGGCGCACACGGCAAACATCAGCGCGCCCCAGCCAGAGGAAGGCGCCGCGGATACCCGCCCGCGCAATGAGAAAACGCCCAAGCCATGTGAGTACAGCGCCGGAAAGGCCCACCGCGCCGCCGATGACGCCCGTTGCAAGGCCCTTTTTTTCAGCATACCATTTCTGCGCGCAGCTCATGACGCTGGGGTACAGAAACGCGCACCCCAGCCCTACCGGCACGCTGAATGCCAGATAAAAAGCCCACGGGATGCCCGCGGGCACCAGCCACCCGGCCATGCAGAAGCCGCCGCCCAGCAGGACGGCGCCGGAAAGGCCCGGCGCGCGGGCCCGCCTTATCCTGCAAAAGGCCGCCCAAAATGCAGCCGATGCCGAAAAAAGCAGATAACAAAGCTGAATATCATCGCCGCATCTGCCCCCGCCAGCTCATATGCCTCGCACACGGCCTTCTGAAACACGCCCCATGCACTGGGCACGCCCGTCAAAATTTGTATGGCCGCCCCGGCAGCAAGGATGCTCCAGGGGCATTTCTTTAAGAACGCCTGCAAAATGCCGCCCCCTTTTGCGCTAGTATGCGCCGGGGAAAGGCGTTTTATCGCCGTTCGTGATTTTATCACATACGCCGCGCCTCCAATGTGGTATAATGTGTCTACTTGGCGAATCTGTGCGCAAGCGAAGGGTGAGCCTGGCAGAACAGATACCACACCCTTAACGAGGCCGGGCCACATGGCGAAGGGCAGGTTTTTGAATGTGGTATCATATCTCCGCTCAGAGGGCGCGCCCGCTGGCAGAGCGCAAAATTGTGCGAAGCTGCGCCCCTAACAGAGGTTCGCCGGAATACGAAGCGCGCGTCCGGCCTGTGCGGTGCCATGCCTTCGCCTGATGGATACGGCCCGCAGGCAAAGCGTGAACCCCAAGCACTGTGTGCCCGGCAATACTGCACGCAAGGCCTGCACGCCCGTATTTCCGGCACCCGCCCGGTCCTATTTTCATACCCGTGGAGGTTTTCATGAGTTATCTCGTCACATTTCTGGAGGGCATCATCACCTTCATTTCTCCCTGCCTGCTGCCCATGCTGCCCATCTATCTCTCCTACTTTACGGCAGGCGCACGGGGCCGGGCGGCACGCGTGCCACGGTAAAAAATGCGCTTGGCTTTATTCTGGGCTTCACCGTTACCTTTCTTGTGCTGGGCACACTGGCGGGCAGCGTGGGCATGCTGCTGCGCCGCTGGCAATTCGCAGTCAATATTATCTGCGGCGCCGTGGTGGTGCTGTTCGGGCTGAACTTTCTGGGTGTGCTGAAGCTGAGGCTGTTTTCCGGCGGCATGAAGTGGAATTCCGCCGGAAGGCCTCTG
>VOFF01000775.1_pt1 | contig 46487 bp, 54 predicted proteins | sample 5384061 | NCBI WGS metagenome assembly VOFF01 (sample SAMN12384725, study PRJNA508395) | human gut metagenome | isolation source: healthy gut E | host: Homo sapiens | reverse complement strand
ATCAAAGTCTGTCATAATCTTCTTAGTAAATGAATTGATTTTTCAGTTCCGAAATAATACTGGAAAGTAATTCCTTTCATATATTTTAATCGATGGAGAAATTCTTGTATATCAATAGATTTATCTTCTAATTTCTTGATCTGTAAACCAACCTTATCATTTGCTATCGGTCCATAAACGATATCATATTGAAATACGGCATTTCCATTTTTACTATTTCTATTTGCAAACACAAACTGCGCCCATTCCTCTGTATATGAACTGAATATTTTCACTGATAGATCAGTTCCGTGAAGATAGGTTTCATCAAACTCGTAACGAGTCACTATCGGTTCTCCACCTAAAATAGCAGATTTAAGAGCGGCCATATGAAAAGCTTGTTCTTCATCCGAAGACAAATAGAAACCTTTCCCAAAATCCTTGTTAGGTTTAGAGCGAGTTAAATCTATATTTTCTATAATGACATTGGAACCATGGTAAAGTATCATGCGATAGCCCCCTGGCGTTGGCAATAAAGTGTCAGATAAGAAAGAGCTTTTTAAAATCGAGCGTATGGATAGCCTCATAGTGCTGCTCCAGGAAGTCAATCCCGTGAAAACGGCGGATATAACGGTAAGCTTGCTGCTTATTTAAGCTATTCCGTTGTGCAAACGCATCAATCATAGCCGCTATAAATTCCACTTTGTCTCTTATGTTACTCATTGATATAACCTTTTTACAAAGAAACAGGATTTTTCCCTGATTTTCCAAATAGAGGCAAATCTTTATTCAGTAAGGCTGATTGCTGCTTGGGCAATTATTAAAAGGCGGGCAAAAGCCCGCCCTTATAGAGAGACATTCTAAGATACAAATCTCTTATTCACTCAAAATAGTCAGTTCCGCTCCGTGGCGAAATCCTGTCCGTTCTGTGAACTCAGTGCGGTGAAACGGATGTAACGTCCTTTTACCGGTTTGTCGAAGAGGACTTTCTTTTCGTCCCGATTATTCGCGAACTGGCCTTTGCAGACAGGCTCACCCCAATTCTTGCCATCGGAGCTGACCTGGATGGAATATTCTTTGATATTACCATTGTTGCTGTCTTTGCGAGGCATATAGATAAAGCCTTTGAATGCTTTCTCTTCGCCGGCATCCAGATCTACCAGTGTGGATATTTGGCTACTGTGACAGAATACATACTGTGCCAGATCGTATTCGGATCGCCGTCTACCAGGTGTTTGGCATCGCCTTCGCCAACCTCTTCGCTGCTGGCGTAGATAACCTCTGTCTGGATGCTTTTCCAACTTATTGAAAGTCTTTGTCGACTTGATCTCCGGATTGTTCTTTAACCAGGCAGTGATTGTTCCGCCTTCGCGCATCGGGATAGCTCCGGTATATTCTTTCGCTTTTTTCTCTTTGCCGATCGTGTAGCAGAAGACAGCATCCTTATCAATAGATGATAATTCAACCATACCTACACGGGAACGGGTGATGGAGAAAGGAATCTCACCGGCGGCCGATACCTGTGCGGCAGCCGACAGGTCTTGTGTGGCCGGGCGGATGATAAAGCCGATATTGTTCTGTCCGGCAAATACACGGTCATGAATCAATGGGCCACCTTGTCCGCAACTGTTACCTCCCAAACCTGTAACAGCAAGATCAAGATGCAGATAAGTGTCACCGGCCTTTGGTAACTGATAAGGATGTCCGGCCAATGTCATATCGAGTGCGGAATATTGCAAAGCAGAAGTAGAAAGGCGGTTGGTTGCCACAAAGAGAGCTCCCTTGCCGGCCTTGTCGGTCAGTGCACACCAGCGCACATCTTCGTGATTACCCATATCCTGCGGTTTCGGGAAGTTCACGAACTGGTCGGCTACGGTCGATTTATATTGTTCGATAAACTGTCCGGCTTTACGGTCGGCATAGTTTTCAACCGGACCACGTCCGTAGTATGTATAGTTTTCATAACGCTGAGGAACGATCATCCGGTAGCCTAAACGTGGCAGTACCAGACTTGAATTGTTGGAGGTGATGCTGGCTTGCAGTTCGATGGAACCGTCACGGTAGATGGTCCATGCCTGGTCGGTCGTGAACTTGAAGTCGTCTTCGCCGAAGGCTTTATCGGTCAGTTCTTCCACTTTGTTCTTGCCGCTGGATGTTCCGCCCAGTATCTTGGCTGCATTGGGAGCCTGCGATTCTACGGTGTAGAACAATACCATGGAACCGTCTTTCCGCTTGATAACTTTGGACGCGGTAGCTTTATGTTTCAGATTATGCAAGCCGTTTTCGAACCAGCTTCCGTAGAACCAGTTATCGTTGTTCGTGAAGGCACGGAAAGCATCCAGTTTCGACCGTTACCGTCGGCAATGATTGTTTCGCCACCATAATTCAGATTATAGATGGTACCGCTTTCATTGTCGAATGTGACATTGAAGTTATCTCCTTTGATCGTAGAGAAGCGTGCGTCCGACTGTTTTTCGAGACAGTTCCCTGCTGAGGCATTTGCCACTTCGTTGATGGCAGGTTTGCCCACAGATGCTTTGACTGGAAGTTGTTCTTCTGCCATTACATAACCTTTGGAGGCCCAGGGTTTGTCCTCTTTCAGGAGGAACTGTACTTTAACGAAATATTCGCTGTCCGCTTTCAGCTGGCTGTAAGTGTAAGGTATGGCTACCTGCACACGTTTACGCGGTGAAACTTTACCCGGATTCAGGGAGCCGCTTTCCACTTCTTTGCCGTTTTCGTAAAGCGACCATTTCACATCGTAATCGGACAGATCGTTGAAATAGTATTTATTGAATAGCTCGAAAAGGCCTTTCTGTGCATCGACTTCTGTGACGCCGATGTGCTGGTATACCTTTTCACTTCATAATACTGCGGTTTCGGTTCCAGGTCGCCGAACACGATACCGTTCATTACGAATTGACCGTCGTTGGGCGTATCGCCGAAGTCACCGCCATAAGCCAGGTAGCGTTTGCCGTCGGGGGTATAGTTGTAAAGAGACTGGTCCACCCAATCCCAGATAGCGCCACCACAGAAGAAGTTGGTCGACTCCATTGCATCCCAGTAATCAATCAGATTGCCGCAGGCATTCCCCATTGAGTGAGCATATTCGGATATATGGAACGGATACTTGATGTCATAATCGCCTTTCACGGCACCGCGCACCCAGGAGATAGACGGATATTGGTTGGAGCCCATATCTACGATTTTATTGTTGCGCTCGTACTGAACGGGACGTGACAGGTCTGCTTTCTTTAAAGCATCGTAGGCCTCTACGAAGTTGTGTCCCGGACCGGCTTCATTCCCCAACGACCAGATCACGATAGACGGATGGTTGATATGGGCGTTTACCATTTCCATGACACGTGCCACATGTGCATCCCGCCATTCTTTCGGGTGGGACAGGGAGGCTTGACCATAGTAATATTCGTGCGATTCGATATTGGCTTCATCTTCCAGATAAAGACCGTATTTGTTACACAGGTAATACCAGTACGGATCATCCGGATAATGTGAGTTACGAACGTGATTGATATTGGCACGTTTCATCAGCATCACTTCGTCTTCCATCATTTTGCGTGTGATGGCATGACCTACAGCCGGATTACTTTCGTGACGGTTCACACCTTTTAGTTTGACAGTCTTGCCGTTTACGTAATAGTAACGTCCGGCTAGTCCGAACTCGTCTTCAGATGCCGGTGTATCCTTGATTTCTACCTTGCGGAAACCTACAGTGGTGGAAACCATATCGATCGTTTTATTCTTTTTTATCTTTCAGTTCGGCAACCAGTGTATAGCGGTAGGGGCTGTTCGGCCGACCATTTATTGGGTGCTTTCACTTTGATGGTCATCAGGTTCTCCGTTGTTTCATCCGGGTTGATCCGTTCGATGACAGGCGATAAGAATCCGTCGACAAGTGTATTTTCGTCTGAATAGAGTTTGTTGGCATAAAGCGAATAATACACTTTATAATTCTTGATTGCTTTTTATCGAGGTTACGAATGTCTGCCTTGACGGTCAGCGAACCGTCGGTATATGTTGCATCCAGATCGGGTGTCACCACCAAATCGCGGAAATGCACTTTCGGTGTCGAATAGAGTGCAACGGTCCGGAAGATGCCCGGTAGGCGGAACATATCCTGTGCTTCGAGGAACGAGCCGTCGGAACTACGATACACTTCGGCAGCAACGATGTTCTTCCCTTTTTGAAGATAAGGAGTAATGTTGAAATTGGCTGCATTACGGGAGTTCTTGGAAAAAACCTACATAATGGCCGTTAATCCACAAATAGAAAAAGGAATCTACTCCGTCGAAACTGATAAATACATTGCGTCCGTCCCAGTCTTCCGGGATGGTGAACTCACGACGGTAAGAACCGACCTCGTTACGGTCTTTAAAGGTCGTCCAGTTTTCCGGTGGGGTACGCATCACGCCTCCCCGCCAGTCGTCGACAGCCACTTTGTGCTGGAAGATAACCGGTTGGTTCACGTAAATAGGGTACCATACTTCTGTGTCCCGTCTTTCTGAAGACCGACAATGTTCCAACTGGATGGCACGGGGATATTGTCCCAGCCTGATACATCGAAGGAGGGTTGATAGAAATCCTTCGGACGTTCTTCGGGCGTACGGGCCCAATGAATTTCCCGCTAATCTCCGTTCAGAGATTGCCAGTAGGCACTGTTTTCCGGTAATACTTTCCGGGCACTCTCCAGATTCTGGAAGGAGAAGAACCAGGCACGGGGTTGTTTTTGTTCAGCGCAAGGTTCTCAGGTGATTCCCACTCGTTCCCTTTCGGCGCTTGTTCTGAGGCATACTGATAGCCTTTCAGTAAATCTACTGTCGCATAGCTTTGAAATGTCAAGCAGCATAGTAATAGACAGAATGCTGATTTTTTGCATATGAGTTTTTCTTCTTAAGGTGAGAAATAGGCTTCAAATTTAATACATTTATCGGAGAGTCTGTTGCTTACTTCGTGTTTTATTTATCTCATTGCGTTTCCTCCCCGTATGATAAATTATGAATCTGGTATAGTAAATGCAGTAAACTCCGATTCGTTTGCATCTTTAGCGTAAACGAACTACATTTGCCGTAAATAGTGTGCAGATGAAAAAGTTACTTTGCTTTTTGCTGATGTTACTGGTCGCTTTGCCTTCCCTGACAGCTCAACGGAAGAAGGTTGGAGTTGTATTAGGCGGCGGGGGGCAAAAGGTAGCTCATATTGGGGTGTTGAAAGTCTTGAGGAAGCTGGTATTCCGATCGATTACGTGGCGGGTACGAGTATGGGCGCCATTGTCGGCGGCTTATATGCCATCGGGTATACGCCGGCGGAAATCGATACGATGGTCCTGGAGCAGGACTGGACGATGTTGCTCAGCGACCGGATCAAACGAAACAGCCTTTTACCTTTCCGGAAAAGGAAAACTCCGAACGATATATTCTTTCTCTGCCTTTGGAAAGGACAAAAAGGATCGTGTCATTCAGGGGACGATAAAGGGACAGAACTTTTTGATGAATCTCTTTTCCAACCTGACGATCGGTTATCATGATTCCGTAGATTTCAGAAACTTCAATATACCTTTTGCCTGTGTCGCTGTGGATGCAGTCGATGGGAAGGATTATGTGTTCCGTAAAGGCAGCCTGCCGCTGGCGATGCGTGCCAGTATGGCGATCCCGGCAGTGTTTACCCCTCGTCCGGCTGGATAGTATGGTGCTGATAGACGGCGGATTGAACGATAATTTCCCGGTAGATGTCGCCCGGGAGATGGTGCCGACGTGATTATCGGTGTAGACCTGGGTACCAGTGATTTGAAGACGCTTGACAAGCTGAACAGTCCCGGTGATGTGATCGGGCAGATCATCGCCTTGCACGGACATGATAAATATGCACGTAATAAGGAACAGACCGACCTGTTGCTCCGCCCGAATATGACTTCTTATAATGCTGCCAGCTTCAGTACGGTTGCACTCGATACGCTGATCCGTCGCGGAGAGCAGAAGCCTATGCCCATTGGGATGAGATCATTGCGCTGAAAGAGCAAAATAAGGAATAGCGGAAGATTCCTGTCCCGAAGAACATGGACATGTCCGAAATCTTACCCCGCGCTATCTACCGACAGCTTCTATATCCGGACGATCTCCTTTGTCGGTACCGATCCGAGGGATGAAAAGTGGCTGATGAAGATCAGTGGTTTGCGGGAAAACAGCCGGATCACCTTGCACGAGCTCCATCATGCCATGTCTGTGCTGATCGGCTCCAATGCCTATTCGAATGTAGATTATATGCTGACCGGTGAGCAACAGCAGAATTTGGTGCTGACGGCACAAAAGAAATCAGTCAGCTCTGTGAACCTGGGTGTGCGTTTCGATTCGGAAGAGGTCATCGGCGTCTTGGTGAATGCCACTTTCGATCACCGGGCCCGCAACCATTCGAAGCTGGGATTTACCGGGCGTGTCGGGGGGAAGACTTCGTTTGCCCGCCTGGATTATGCCATCGAAAGAATCCTTTGCGCAACTTGAACCTGGCCTACCAGTTCACTTACCAGGATCTGGATATCTACAAGAAAGGCGATAAAACATTCAATACCAGCTATACTCATCATTTTTGCCGAGTTCGGCTATTCGGATATGAACTGGCTGAATTTTTTTTAAGTTCAAGCTGGGATTGCGTTATGAATATTATGATTATAATTCCTTTCTCTATACCGGTGATAATAACCAATAATACGAGGTAAAGCCGGAAGGTTTTATCAGTTATTTCGCTATGGCACATCTGGAGACGTTCGATAAGCGGTATTTCCCAACCAAAGGCGTTTCCCTGAAAGCGGACTATTCTTTTTTATACGGACAATTTCGTCAGTTATAACGGGCATGCACCGTTCTCTGCGGTCGGTCTGAATTTCACTTCTGTCATACCTGTTACTTCCCATTTCAGTATCCTGCCTTCTCTGTATGGCCGCGTACTGATCGGTGGTAATCTGGCTTATCCTTTCCCTGAATGCAGTCGGGGGCGAGGTGGAAGGACGGTATGTGCCCCAGCAGCTGCCGTTTGCCGGAATCAACCGGATGGAGATCTTCGACAACTCAGTAGCCGTTGCCCGCCTGCATTTTCGTCAGCGTATTGCAGGGAATAACTATATTTCCCTGATCGGTAATTATGCGATTCATCATGATGACTTCTTCCACCTGCTGAAAGGGAAAACGTGTGGGGCGGAAGTCTCGGATATGCGTATAACAGCATTGCGGGACCGCTAAGCGCAACTTTTCAGCATGTCCAATCAAAAACACCAGCCTTCAATTTTATTTGAATCTGGGATTCTCGTTCTAGTTTTTGTTGTACATTTGTTATCCGTTAATCAAATACAAAGAGATACATGAAACTTACACGAATTACAGGGATAGTTGCCGGTCTGTCCCTTCTGGTTGTCGGTATGCAGGCACAGGTCAGTCTGCCGGCTGTTTTACCGACCATATGGTGTTACAGCAGAAAAGTGAAGTGCCCATGTGGGGCTGGGGATCTGCAAGTGCTACAATCAAAGTTGTCGGAAGCTGGGCTCCGCAGGATACGGCAACGACTGTCGTCCGTTCGGACGGAACCTGGGATACCACCCTGAAAACGATCGGGGCGGGCGGTCCCTATACCTTATCGGTCCTGGGCGATGGTACCCGCGAACTGAAAGACGTCATGCTGGGCGAAGTATGGCTGTGTAGTGGCCAGTCAATATGGAATGGACTCCGATGCACGGTATCGACAACAGCGAAGAAGAGGTCGCCGCCGCCAATTATCCGAATATCCGTTTCTTCCATATTCCCAAACGCGGGGCTGCAACCCCGCAGAATAATTGCGAAGCATCGTGGGCACCCTGTACCCCCTGACAGAATGAAGAGCACCAGCGCTATAGCTTACTTCTTTGGACGTGACTTGCAAAAAAGACCTGAATGTCCCTGTCGGCCTGATCGTATCTGCCTGGGGGAGGTACTCCGGCCGAGGTATGGGTCCCCGAAGAACAGGTAATGAACAATCCCCGGATACGTGATGTAATGCCCGATAAAACATATCCCTGGTGGCCCGTAGAGCCGGGTGTACTGTATAATCAGATGATCAGTCCGGTCGTGCCTTATGCCCTTGCCGGCGCTATCTGGTATCAGGGCGAATCCAACCGCGATCATCCGGATTCGTATGGAATCCTGCTGAAAACGATGGTCGAGAGCTGGCGTAAGAGTTTCAAAAAAGACTTTCCGTTCTATCTGGTGCAGATCGCACCGTTTACCTATAATGCCGGCGATAATGGCGCAGCTTTTTGGTTCGCGAGCATCAGGAATGGGTGGCCCGTACGGTTCCGGGGGCCGGGATGGTCGCTGTTTCAGATTGTGTGGCAGATGTAAAGAATATCCATCCGACCGATAAGCAAAAGTGTAGGACAACGTCTGGCGAATATGGCATTGGGCAAGATATACGGCCGGCTCGATTCCGGATATGAAAGCCCTCTGTTTGAAAGTATGACCATCGATAAGAACAAAGCTGTCATCTCTTTCCTGCATGCCGGTAACGGTTTGATGTGTAAAGATAAAAGGAAATTACCGGGTTCATGATAGCCGGCGAAGATGGTGTCTTTTGTGCCTGCCAAAGTCCGGATCAAAGATAATACGGTCGTTGTAACCTCTTCCAAAGTGAAGAAGCCTGTCGTGGTGCACTATTGTTTTTCGATGATGCGACCATCGGCAACCTGTTCAGCAGGAAGAAGGTTGCCGGTCGCTCCTTTCCGTACCGACACAGAAACTGGAAGAATGAATGATATTATTCTCTATCTTTGTGGGTAAAACAGACAGACAATATGAATAAAGAGATTATACAATTCCTGAAGGAATTAAGCGTAAAAAAACAACAACCGGGGAGTGGTTTCAGGCAAACAAGGACCGCTTCGATGTCCTGCACAAAGGATTTATCGACGAAGTGCAGGGAAGTAATCAACCGGATTGCCCTGTTCGATCCGCGTAGGTAGCAGGCCTGGAATCGAAGGGGATTGCCAGTTCCGTATCTACCGCGATCTGCGTTTCTCGCCGGACAAGACACCTTTTATAAGGTTCATTTTGCAGCTTATATGGCCCAGGGCGGACGTGCCAGCGAGCGGGCGGATATTATATCCATCTCGAACCGGTGCCTGTATGCTGTCGGTGGCGTATGGTGTCCTCCGCCTAAATTATTGAAAATGCTTCGCCAGGATATTTTACGATCACATCGACGAGTTTTGTCGGTATCATTGAAAAAGCCATCCTTTAAGGAAGCCTTCCGGTGATGGAAGGGGAGGTTCTGAAGCGTATGCCGGCCGGTTATCCGACCGATTTCAAATATGACGAGATTATGAAGCATAAAGATTTCTGTTTTGCGGCCAACTTGCCGGACGAGTTCTTTATGGCGGACGACTGGATGGATCAGACCTTAAAGCGATTCGAGGAGTTACTGCCGTTTAATAATTTCCTGAATTATACGGTGGATGAATTTTTAGGAAGAGTATAAAGAATAGCGAGGGTATTTCAACTGATTGATATACCCTCGTTTTCTTATCAAGACAATGCCGCAATAGCCGTCCCTATCAGATTCGCATTATTCATTTTGTTCACATGAACTTTCACATCGCCTATTCCAAGCTCATTCAGTAACTTTTCCAGTTCTTCCATTACGAGCACATTGTAATCTTTATCTTTCCTGTTAATACTCCAGAACATACTTCCTTCGGCTACCAGGCATACTTTTTTGATATCTTTATTATAAGAAACTAATAAAGAGACCAGTCCCGGCAAGCGAAGCAGCTACCAATTGTGCAGAACGGTTATATATCCAGTGGGCAACCTGTACATATTTATCTTTATGAATATCCGGATAATTCATGATAGTCGTCAGCTTCTGCGCATCAAACTTTTCTTCGAATTCATCCAGCGGAAAGGTCGATTTCAATATCTCTCCCAGATACATGCCGGAGACGGCTTTCTCAAAACGTTGCATGCCATGGCTGTCGGAGCAGGCATCGACCGTGTCGTCGACAGTTGTCAGATAAGGGGGGATGGAAGTTTCCTTGATTCCAGATTGACAGGGATTAGCCCGTGTGCCTGTACGGAAGAGGGTAATTTTGTAATCTTTTCGGCAGGAATAAAGGTCGCCATATTGGTTCCCGTTCCGACTATAAGTCCGATATAGGCGTCATAACTACTGTCGGTAAGTCCGGCGAACAGGCTGGCTACTGTATCATTAAGAACCTTTATGCTTGTAAACCCGGGGGTATTTCTGTCATTCAGATAGTCGAGCAGAGGTTTCCCTACCGGCTGTCCGAGCATTTCTTTGATATGCACTCCCTTTGTCCAGTGCAACAACCGGGCATCCCCGTCGGGAAGCGATTCGGCTGCGTACGAGAAGCAATAACCGATCGGCATTTCCTGTTCCCGCTTGATCTCTCCGATAGGGTCAGCCAGTTCCTTGAACAGTTCGTTACGGGTGAAGCCGGGAGTTTTCATTACCGACAGATCTTTTTCCAGCCGTTTTCAGGATGGATAGTCGGTTTGTCGTTATTAAAGTTGACTGTTGCCACCCGGTAATTCGTACCGCCCAGGTCGAGAACGAGGGCTTTACCGTTTATGTTTGTACTTTTGGGGGTGATGAATGTCGGGATACATTGTATCTCCTTGCCGTCTTTTGCCAGACCTTCTTCTACTTTCTGTCGCAATGAAAGAGCAATCTCTTTCAATTGGTCATTTTCCAGTTTAAAAATATTTCTCTCCATGATATACCGATTTAATTTGGATGCTAATATCCTTCTTTTTATTTCTAAATAACAATCGTGAGTGTATATTTAGTTCTGAATAATGCAGCTGATGATGAAAAAAAAACTATTAGTGTCAATTCGTAAGTAAGTTGGCTTTTTCTTTTGGCTTATTAAGAAAATAGAGACTAAAAACAATGTTGTTTTGATGTTGTAAATCGTTTTTCTTATAAATTGTAAGCTGTGTGCCGTTTTGTATGTGTTTGGGTGTAGTTTAAAATAGTTAAATAAGGCTATTGTGCTATCAATATGTCAGAATATATTTGGTTATTACCCGAAAACTGTGTTCATTTGCACGCAATTTGAAAGTAAATCTTATAAGTAATATATTTATGAAAGCTTCGATTTTAAGAAAAGAAATTTTGTCATTTGTTGTTTTGTTCGTTTGCAGTCTGGCAATGAGTGCCGCTTCTCCCAGAAACTATCTGTATGATACGAAGGAAGAGAACGGAAAGATCGTTTCAAAAAGTAATATTCCTACAGGAAGAAGGGCTTTTGAACAAACAGGTGAAATATGAATTCGCCTACAATGATAACGGCAAAGTCGCTGAGAAAAAAGCGTACCGCTGGAATCAGGCAAAAGAGACATGGGATCCTTATTATCTGATTACATATCAGTATAATGAAGACGGAAATATCACTTCCGAATACGGAATGTGGGACAAAAAGAAGAAAAGATTATAGCCTGAACACACAGAAAATGCTTGTTCCGGCAACCAATTATGAGGAAATTTTCTCATAATACCTATTTTAAAACATTCATAGACACACACGAAAGTGGCGCGAATAACAAAAGACGTGAGTCCCTGTTATTAGCGCCACTTTTATTTTGGTAAATAGTCCTCTTATTTGATGATCTTTTCCAATTCTGACAAATTGTTAGCAACTTCCTCATCTGTTACTTCGTAGTTTGTCAGGTCGCCGGCCAGATACTGGTCGTAAGCAGCCATGTCGATCAATCCGTGACCCGACAGGTTGAACAGGATCGTACGGGCTTTTTACCTTCTTCTTTTCGCTTCCAATGCTTCGCGGATAGCAACGGCAATAGCGTGTGATGATTCCGGAGCCGGAATGATACCTTCCGCCTGGGCAAATAGGGTGGCTGCCTGGAATGTATCCAACTGTTTTACATCGTATGCGCTCATTAAACCATCTTTCATCAACTGGCTGACAATAGAACCGGCGCCGTGGTAACGTAGACCACCTGCGTGGATATTTGCCGGGGCAAAATTATGTCCTAACGTGAACATCGGGATGAGCGGTGTGTAGCCGGCTTCGTCACCGAAGTCATACTGGAACTGTCCGCGTGTCAATTTCGGGCAGGAAGCTGGTTCGGCGGCAATAACACGTACATCTTTTCCTTCTGTCAGTTTATGGCGCAGGAAGGGAATGTAATACCGGAGAAGTTTGAACCGCCACCGAAGCAACCGATTACAACGTCCGGATATTCGCCGGCCATTTCCATCTGCTTTTCTGCTTCCAGGCCGATTACAGTCTGATGCAGCATGACGTGGTTCAATACGCTACCTAATGTATATTTGCAGTTCGGAGTTTGCATTGCCAGTTCTACCGCTTCCGAAATAGCTGTACCCAGGCTACCCTGATAGTTGGGATGGTCGGTCAGAATCTTACGTCCCGCTTTCGTACTCATACTCGGAGAGGCGATCACTTGTGCGCCGAATGTCTGCATGATAGAGCGGCGGTAAGGTTTCTGATGATAGCTGACCTTTACCATATATACAGCCAGTTCCAGGCCGAAAGCCTTGGCGGCATAGGATAGGGCGGCACCCCATTGTCCGGCACCTGTTTCCGTAGTGATATTGGTAATACCCTCTTGTTTGCAGTAGTAAGCCTGTGCGATAGCCGAGTTCAGTTTATGCGAACCGATCGGGCTGACACTTTCGTTCTTAAAGTAGATATGTGCAGGAGTATCCAGCATCTTCTCCAGTCCGTAAGCACGAACCAGCGGAGTCGGACGCCATACCTTATATAATTCGCGAACTTCTTCCGGTATTTCAATCCATGCATCTGTCGTGTTCATTTCCTGGTGTGAAGCACCTTTGGAAAATAAAGGATACAAGTCTTCTTCCTTCAACGGCTGCTTTGTCTGCGGATTTAAAATAGGAAGTGGTTTGTTCTTCATGTCAGCCACAATGTTATACCAGGCTGTAGGTATGTCTTTCTCCTCCAATAAAAAAAAACTTTTAGTACTCATAATTCTTTATGTAGTTTACATTATTAATCATTTTGGCCTTTCAGGCTTACAACTTGGAAGCAAAGTAACAAATAATATTTCGTTCTTCAAATTGAATAAACAAAAATATATATACCTTTGCGCCTTCAAACTAGACAAATAGATAACAAACGACAACGATGAAAAAGCTGGCTCTGCTATTGGTAAGTATGCTGACTTTGTTTTCCGCAACTGCCCAGAAGAAAAACTTCACTTACAAGTTTTATGGTTTTGTACGTGGTGACCTGTTCTACAACACCCGTGCAAATATGGCTCCGGTAGACGGAAACTTCTACCTTTTCCCTTTGGATGAAAAACCGGATGCTGACGGGAAAGACTTGAATGCGACTCCCAACGGTAGTTTTTATACGTTCACTTCCGCCTGGGATTGAGTGTGACCGGCCCGAATGTCGGCTCGGCTCGTACTTCAGCTTGTCTGGAGACTGACTTCGGCGGCTTTTCGGGAAGTACGACTATGTTGCGTATCCGCCAGGCATGGGTAGCGTTGGATTGGGATAAGAGTAATGTATTGATCGGTCATACCTGGCATCCGTTATTCGGTTCCGTATTTCCGGATATGTTGAATCTGTCGACAGGCGCACCTTTCCAACCTTTCAACCGCAGTCCGCAGATTCGTTATCAATACAAGGCAGGTAATGTAAAACTAACCGCTTCGGCTATATGGCAGTTGCAATACACGTCGAGCGGTCCGAAAGGGATGAGCGAAGATTATATAAAGAATAGTTGTGTGCCGGAGTTTTATGTAGGAGCCGATTATACGTCCGGCAATGGCTGGCTGGCAGGAGCCGGTATTCACCTTATTTCTTTAAAACCCCCGTACGACTTCTGAGATAAATGACAAAAGTATATAAAGTAAATGAGCGTATGACGACATATTCATACGAAGCTCACTTGAAATATACCGGCCGTAATTATACCTTTGCAGCCAAAAGCCTGATGGCTTCCTGTCTGGACCAGACGGCCCTGATCGGCGGCTATGGCATTAGTTCTGTCGATCCGAAGACCGGCGAGCAGGAATATACTCCTTTCCGTCATTCGACAACCTGGGCGAATTTCACCTATGGCACGAAATGGAAAACGGGACTATTCCTGGGATACACCAAGAACCTGGGGACGGATGATGAGCTGACAGCCTCGAAAACAGTTTACGGAATGGGACTGGATATCGATCAGTTGCTGACGGTAAATATGAATTTTTCTTATAATCTGCCTCACTGGCAGATCGGACTGGAATATTCTCCGGCAACGGCCTGGTATGGAACGATCGACCAGAAGAACGGTAAAGTGGGAAACACTCACGCCATAACCAATCACCGCATATTGGGATTGGTTATGTATTATTTCTAATTTGAACGCTTTTAAATGAGAACGAGACTAGGTATGTTTTTATTGGCCGGATTGTTAGCTGTAACGTCCGGTTATGCACAGAAGAAGAATTTTTCGTATAAGTTTTACGGACAGGTTCGTGGTGACTTGTTCTATAATTCCCGGGCCAATTCCCGAGATAGTAGACGGTTTGTTTCATCTCTATCCGAAAGATATCTCTCCGGATGCAGATGGTAATGATTTGAATGCTACGGCAAACGGTAGCTTTTACCTGTTGTATTCCCGCTTGGGGATTGATGTGGCAGGACCGAGTGTTGGCAAAGCTAAGACAACCGCTAAATTGGAAGTGGATTTCCGTGGTTCGGGAAGTAACTTTGCCATGATTCGTGTGCGGCATGCCTATGTAAATCTGGATTGGGGAAAATCGGCTGTCCTGATCGGACAGACCTGGCACCCATTATTCGGTGATATCTTTCCACAAATGTTGAACCTTTCCACCGGAGCACCTTTCCAGCCGTTCAGCCGTAACCCGATGCTTCGCTATCGTTATACCAATCAGGGGGTGGAGCCTGACGGGGGCGGCTATCTGGCAGTTGCAGTATCTGTCTACCGGACCGAACGGAAAGAGCGAGGAATATATAAAGAATAGTTGTGTACCGGAATTTTATGCCGGTGTCGATTATAAAACCAACAATTGGATGGTGGGTATTGGTGCCGATCTTATTTCGTTGGCACCACGTATAAAATCCGAAGTCGGTGATAAGACTTATAAGGTAAAAAGAGCGTGTTACCTCCGTTTCTGTCGAGGCGCATGCCCGTTATACGGATGATAACTGGAAGATTTCGGCAAAGACGATTATGGGAGAGAATCTGGCTCATCTCTGTATGCTGGGTGGTTATGGCGTCAGCAGTATAGACAAACGTACCGGCGAACAGGAGTATACGTCTTACCGTCATTCAATGACCTGGTTGAACGTGGTGTATGGCAAGAAATGTCAACCCGGATTGTTTGTAGGGTATTTGAAAAACCTGGGGGCAGGCAAGGATATTGTCGGACCGACTTATGGAGTGGGACTCGATGTGGATCAGGTCTTTACCACTAATTTGCAACTGTCGTATGTGTTGCCTCACTGGAAACTAGGAGTGGAGTACAGCCCGTCTCTGGCCTGGTATGGCGACCGTACACTTGCCGACGGACGTATTCGTGATACCCATTCAGTAACCAATCACCGTATATTAGGTGTATTAATATATTCATTCTGATGAAAACGCTGATAATTGGAGCAAACGGCTTTACAGGCAGACGCATCTTGCAACATCTGTCCCTGTGTGGTGGGTATGAACTGACAGGATGCTCCCTGCATAAAGATATTCAGCCGGAGAGTAATACCCGTTTCGTTCAGGCGGATATCAACGATCATCCGGCCATCGGGCGATTGATCGGGGGAGATGCGTCCTGATGTCGTGATAAATGCTTCCGCACTTTCCGTACCCGATTATTGTGAGTCCCATCATGAAGAGGCGCATGCCGCCAATGTACTTGCCGTTGAAAATATGGCGCGTTGCTGTGAACAGGAAGGTAGCCGTTTTATTCATCTGTCGACCGATTTTGTCTTTGACGGAAAGAATCGTTCTTTATACATCGAGGAAGATATTCCGGCTCCGGTGAATTATTATGGCCTGTCGAAATATCAGGGAGAATTGGCCGTGGCTGCCAATTGCAGTAATTATGCGAATGTCCGCGTGGTCGTTGTCTACGGAAAAGCATTGCCGGGGCAACATGGCAATATTTTGCAACTGGTAAAGAACCGCCTGGAAGCTGGTCAGCAGATACGGGTCGTTTCCGATCAGTACCGTACACCGACTTGGGTAGAGGATATCGCTATCGGAGTAGAAAACTGATGCATGTTTCTCTAAACGGTATCTGGCATATTTGTGGAGGCGAATGCCTTTCGATAGCCGATATCGCTTACCGTGTTGCCGATTATTTCAAGCTGGACCGTTCATTGATTATCCCGGTCACCACCGAAGAAATGAACGAAGCGACTCCGCGTCCCCGTTTCAGCGGACTGAGCATCGAAAAAGCAAAACGTGAATTAGGCTATACTCCTCATACCCTTGAAGAAGGAATGGCAGAGATGAGATAGAATCATATATAACAAGCAATATGAGCACAGAAAACAAAAACTCTTTAGAACTGAAGTACGGCTGTAACCCCAACCAGAAGCCGTCGCGCATTTTTATGCAGCAGGGGAATTGCCTATAGAGGTATTGAACGGCCGTCCCGGATATATCAATTTCATGGACGCTTTCAATAGCTGGCAATTGGTGAAAGAACTAAAAGAGGCTACCGGACTACCGGCTGCCGCATCTTTTAAGCATGTCAGTCCGGCGGGTGCCGCTGTGGGAATCGAGATGAGCGATACCCTGAAGAAAATTTATTTTTGTAGACGACCTGCCTCTTACTCCTTTGGCAACCGCTTATGCCCGTGCCCGTGGTGCAGACCGCATGTCTTCTTACGGCGATTTTATCGCTTTGAGCGATACTTGCGACGAAGCTACTGCCCGCCTGATCAACCGTGAAGTTTCCGACGGTGTCATCGCTCCCGGTTATACCCCGGAAGCCTTAGAAATTCTGAAGAACAAACGAAAAGGAACGTATAACGTGATTAAGATCGATCCGTCTTATAAGCCGGCTCCGATCGAACATAAAGATGTGTTCGGTATCACTTTCGAACAGGGACGTAACGAGATTAAACTAGACGAAAGCCTGCTGACAAATATCCCGACTCAGAATAAGGAATTTTCCGAAGCTGCCAAACGCGATCTTATCATTGCCCTTATTACATTAAAATATACGCAGAGTAATTCTGTCTGCTATACAAAAGACGGACAGGCTATCGGTATCGGTGCCGGTCAGCAGAGCCGTATCCATTGTACCCGTTTGGCCGGAAACAAAGCCGACATCTGGTATCTCCGCCAGCATCCGAAAGTAATGAACCTGCCCTGGATCGAAAAGATCCGTCGTGCCGACCGCGATAATACAATCGACGTATATATCAGCGATGACCACGAAGATGTTTTGGCTGACGGTATCTGGCAACAGTTCTTCACCGAAAAACCGGAAGTGATGACTCGTGAAGAGAAACGTGCCTGGCTGGACACTCTGAAAGGGGTAGCACTGGGTTCAGATGCTTTTTCCCATTCGGTGACAACATCGAACGTGCTCACAAAATAGCGGTGTCGAATATATCGCACAAGCAGGCGGTTCCGTCCGTGACGACCATGTGATCGATACTTGTGATAAATATGGCATAACGATGGCGTTTACAGGGGTACGTTTGTTCCATCATTGATTGCATATGAAATGGGTAAGATTTCTGATGAAAGAATTCTTATCCATTCTGTTTACCTTAAATAATAGAACAGGAAAATCACGGTTATTATACGGTTTACTCTCGGAAAACAGCTTTATCTGTTGGCAGGGAAAACTTCGGTTGATATGCCTTATGAAGTGAAAGTTAACAGGTAAATTTGTATCTTTGGCGCAATACTATAGCTTTAAAGATCGATTTATGAATAAAACTCTCTCCTCTTCATTTGTAGCGGTTTTGTCTCTGGCAGGCGTTTCCATATCCGATTATGTACAGGCGCAGCAGCCGGTTAAACCTAATGTTATCTATATCTATGCCGACGATATGGGGAAAAAGGTATGCTGTCCGCTTATGGTCAACGGCATTTCACGACACCTCATATTGATGCGATGGTTACCCGGGGACTTCTTTCGATAATGCATACGGTTGTATGTTGTCGGCTCCGGCAAGAGCCTCTCTGCTGACCGGTTATCACGATTGCCATCCGGATAAATGGATGATATCGAAGGGAGGACAGTTTATTCCTCCGACTGATAACCTCTCATTGATTCCGGCTCTTGAGAAAGAGATAGACGATGGGGATATTCTTCTAGGGGAAGGCGATTATTATCTTCCTCAGGTATTCAAGAAAGCCGGTTATGTAACCGCCGAGATCGGAAAGCTGGAATGGGGTTTTACGGCTACCCGCAAACAGATGAAGGAACATGGGTGGGATTATTATTACGGTTATCTCGACCATGTACGTTGCCATGGTTTTTATCCGCCGTTTCTGTTTGACAGCGGTGAGATTGTAACGATTGACGGGAATACTCTTCCGAACTGTGGGAAGAGTACGGAAAATGAAACAGATGAGACTTTGCGGGGAGCGATGGGAAAGAAATGGTAAAGCTGTTTATTCGCAGGACCTTTTTCTGGATAAGATGCTGTCTTTTATCCGCGAGAATAAGGATAAGCCTTTTTTCCTGTTTCATCCGACCCAGTTGCCGCATGGTCCGGTAGCTATCCCGGCCGTTCATCCGGAGTTGGCGGCCACCCCTGAGTTAACACCGATAGAAAAAGAATACGCTTCTATGATTAAGTTGCTGGATGATCATGTGGGGATAATTATGAATGAGCTTCGTGATCTGGGGTTGGATAAGAATACGATTATAGTCTTTGCCGCCGATAACGGGCATGAGATTTATTATTCGCAGAAAGGAAGATGCGAAAAACCTTATAAGAACCTGCAAACCGGCCAATTGTTTGATGACTATACAGATAAGTATTACAGCGACCTGGCAGGCGATATTTTTAACGGGAATGCCGGGATGGCCGGACTGAAACGGAGTAATCTGGATGGCGGCGTACATATCCCGCTGATCTTTTACGGTGAAGGATTGATACCGGCCGGCGTGAAAAAGCAAGGAATTGGTTTCCAATTACGACTTCCTGTCTACGATGGCTGATCTGCTAAACGTTTCGCTCCCGGTAAAGAAAGACGGTATCTCTTTCCTGCCTACTTTGCTGAATGGGAAGCAAACAGATCCGAAACGGTATGTCGTATATGGCTCCAATCTCGGACCGGGCATTGTTATGAACGATGGCTGGAAACTCCGTTATTGCAGAAAACAAGGTGTTTATGAGTTGTACAACTTGTCTGACGATCCGCAGGAGCGCAAGAACGTGATTGATAAATATCCGGAGAAAACGGAAGAACTGAAAGCTATTATGCTGAAGGAATGTGACGGAAACCTGGAAAATGGGGTAAACAGATACGGATAACTATTTAGGGAACACAGATTAATGCATATCACATCTGTGTTCCTTTCATATCACAGATGGATTCCGTTTGTATCACAGTTGAGTTTCTTTTTGTATCACAGATGTGATATGAATAAACTTTGGCATTTTGCTGACTCTACATTTGGCTTCGTCGGTTTGTTCAGGGGCTAATCCATTCCTTCCGGGCGTCTGTCGACACTACCTGTTTTCCAACAGACTGTCCTGTTCAAGTAGCCATTTCCAAATCGGAACAACAGCGATCTCTTTTCCGTCTTCCACAATCATTTCTTCTTCATCGTGAGTAATGATGAGTTGTTTGTCAACATCCATGACTTTGGCTATTTTTAATAACGCTGTTATTTCGCGTTTGCGTGTTGCCTCTTCTTTCAGGCTATATGATACCTGTACAGCCAGATTCTTTGTCGGTATATAAAAGTCGACTTCAATGTTCTGATGATAAAAGTAAAGTTCTTCTTCGTATTTCTTTTTTAGGCTGATAGCTACCAAATTTTCTAGCAGTGAGGTTTCCGGGTCTATCAGAAATAGATTCAACAGGCCATTGTCGATGAAATAGTATTTCTGATTGGATACTTTCTCTACTAATTTACTGGCATAATTCTCAATAGAAAAGATCAACCATGTTGCTTGCAAAAAACTCCAGATAATCGATAACGGTATCTGTGGTGACTTTGACTCCTGTGGATGAAACGATGTTTGACAACCGGTTGAATGAAGAGGGTTGTTTTACGCTTTCCGCCAACTTACGGATTAGGACTTTCATGGCTAAATCGTTTCGGATAGAATAGCGTGTTATCAAATCACCAAAAAATATCTTATTGAATAAATTGCTTAACCATTGGCGCTTTTCTATCTCTTCTATCAATTCTAATTCCGGTAATCCGCCAAAATAAAAATAATCAGAGAATGAACGAACTATTTCCGTGCGGTTTTTGAAATACCAGGCTGGTTCAACAGTTATGTCATTGGCTATTTTATCTTTTGTACAAGACAAATATAGTCCTATTTTGTCGATTATAAAAGATAAAATGGCATTTGTTTTATCGTTCATGAAAGATAAACATGATAAAAAACAAGAAAGGGACGATCTCCAACAGACCGTCCCTTTCTATATAGAAAAGATTGTAAGATTATTATCCTATATTCTTCACCTTGATCAGGTATTCGGCAATCTGAACAGCGTTCAGGGCAGCGCCTTTCTTAATCTGGTCGCTTACAGTCCAGAATGTCAGACCGTTCGGGTTGCTGATATCCTTGCGGATACGGCCAACATAAACCGGTTCTTTATCTGCAACGAACAGCGGCATCGGATAGTCCTTGTTTGCCGGATCGTCCTGCAGGATGATTCCTTCGCCTTCAGCAAAAGCTTTGCGTGCTTCTTCTACGCTGATAGGACGTTCTGTTTCAATCCAGGTTGCTTCGCTATGGGCACGCATAACCGGAACACGAACACAAAGTGGCACTTACTTCGATGTCGGAGTGCATGATCTTGCGCGTCTCGTGGTACATCTTCATTTCTTCTTTCGTATAACCGTTTTCAGTGAACACATCAACATGAGGAATCACGTTGTAGGCCAGCTGATAAGCGAATTTTTCTACAGTAGGTTCTTCGCCCTTCAACAGTTGTTCGTACTGCTTGATCAGTTCGGCCATAGCTGTTGCACCCGCACCGCTGGCGGCCTGATAAGTTGATACATGTACACGTTTAATGTGCGATACCTTTTCGATTGCCTTCAATGCAACGACCATCTGGATGGTAGTACAGTTCGGATTGGCAATGATACCGCGCGGACGATTCAGTGCATCTTCCGGGTTCACTTCAGGAACTACCAAAGGCACATCGTTATCCATACGGAATGCGCTGGAGTTATCGATCATCACAGTACCATGTTTGGTAATGGTTTCTGCAAATTCGATAGATGTACCGCCACCGGCCGAAACAAAAGCAACATCGATTCCCTTAAAGTCGTCGTTATGCTTAAGCTCCTTAACGGTGTACTGTTTACCACGGAAGGTATAAACACGTCCGGCACTACGAGATGAGCCAAAAAGCACCAGCTCATCCATTGGGAAGTTTCTTTCGTCGAGCACGCGCAGGAACTCTTGTCCTACAGCACCACTCACGCCAACAATTGCTACTTTCATTTTGAGCACTAATTAAATTGTAATATAAAAAAAAATTGTTATAACTTTACCGCATCCAAAATCGAACACAATAATAGTTGTAAGCTATTAGCGTGCAAAGATAGATAATTTTATAACAAAACTATATAACTATGAAACAATTTATTCTTTTTATCCTTGTATTGCTTCCTGTTTGTGCATTCGCACAGTTTACAGAAACATTTGATGGTCCGGAGATCGATTCGAATAATCCGTGGAAAGGCGGGTTGGACAAATTTACGATCAACAGCGATGGGTGGTTACAGCTGAATGGGGTGAAAAATGAGGCTGGAAAAGCAGGGTTACATTGTGTGATACCTTATGCTTCCACTATGCAATGGGAGTTTGATGTCTGTATGGAAGAGGTCCCGAGTGAAAAAAACTATCTCCGCCTCTATTTATATATGGCAGGTGATGATACATATTATTATGTGCAAATCGGACATGATGGGGCAAAAAAAGATCAGTCTCCGAACAAATGATAAAGAAGAATTATTTCCTCCTAAAGAAAGTGGTTTGACTGGAAAGCCTGTACTTCTCCATATAAAAGTGACTTTAGAAAATGATGGAGTATGGACTCTATATTCTCGGAGGCAGGGGGATTCTTACTACCGATTAGAGGGTAGTACCGATAAGTATCCGATAAAAAGTTAAGGAAGAAAGTGGAGAGCTGACGCTTAATATTGAATATACTAAAACTCGTTATCGTCATTTTGCGATTGATAACTTGAATGTATCTCACAAAATCACCCCTACTGATACAATACCCTCTGAAGAACCGGAAAATCCTGACCCGGAAGAGCCGGTTTCTCCAATTGTATTACCAAAACTTCTTTCCGTACAGCCATTAAACTTATGTGAACTTCAATTTACCTTCGACCGACCTGTCGATATAAGCGAAGCCTGGTTTATGATATCCGAGATTGGGAAAGCTGACCGTATTGGATATGCTGATGAACAGATGAAGACTGTTGTCAATACCAAATATCCGGAAGAGATGGTCGCCGGCATTAATTATACGATCACTTATGACGGTCTTACTGATATGGAAGGAAATAAACTGGTACCCTTTTCAGAAGAATTTGTATTGGAAGGAGAAGATGGAGGGGAGGCTGAATCAGGCTCTATTCTTATTAATGAAATAATGGCCGATCCCAAGGGACTGGAAGAGTTGCCGAAAAACAGAATATGTAGAACTTTATAACACTACAGAGAATGTATTAGTGCTTACAGACTGGCAATTTTCATATGGTGGAAAAGCGAAGCCTATGACGACCATTGAAATTCCAGCAAAAGGGTATGCGGTACTTTATCGCTCCGGCAGGGATATTGTGGCTGATCCTTCAGCGGTGAAGGTGCCGTTGGATAATTTCCCGTCCGCACTGGCTAATACCGGAAAGTTGTTGCAACTGTTTGATGGCGATAAAAACCTGATCGATGAAGTAACCTATGAAAAAAGCCACCCCCCGCCAAATCCTGGGAACGTTCTTCGTCCGGTTGGCATCTCTCTTCCGATCCGCGTGGCGGGAACTCCCGGCTCTGTTAACTCGTCCGGTAAAGGTGAGGAAAAAACCCAATGAACCGGATAAACCTGTTATACCTGACGAGCCCGACGAGCCGGATACCCCCGACGATCCCTCTCTCCCGGATATTACCGTCGAACCGGGAGTTTGTTTTTAACGAACTTCTTCCCAACCCTTTTTGCCGGTGGCAGCGAATATATCGAGTTATACAATCGTTCCGATCGTGCCTTGCCGGTATCCGGCTTATCGGTCGCGGTCAGGAAAGCCGATGGAACATTGAATACCCGCTACCCGTTATCCTCCGTTACTGCAACAATCGAGGCGGATGGTTATGTGCTGTTGACGAAGAATCTGGAGGGCGTTACCGATTTTTACACAATCCAGTTCCCGTCTTCACTGTTTGAAGTTCCTAAACTTCCTATATTGGCGAATACTTCCTCTACGCTTGTCCTGTTCCGGAGCAAAGATGGAACAGTGATCGATGAAGTTTCCTATACCTCCAAATGGCATGCCTCTTCAATAAAAAGATCAGAAAGGTGTCTCCCTGGAACGGATCGATCCCGATGCGGGAACGCAATCGCCTTCGAACTGGACCTCTGCATCTGCTACAGTGGGTTATGGTACTCCCCGGTTATCCTAATTCACAATCGGATATTTCCCTGCCCGATGATCCGGATACTCCGGATGAACCGACCGGCATCAAGACACCGCAGTGGGATGAAAGTGCCGGTCATTATACTATATCCTATTATCTGGACCAGCCGGGATATAACTGCCGTGCTTTTTGTCTTCAATATCGCCGGTCAGCGTGTCGCACAAATTGCTAATCACGAACTGCTGGGTTTGACGGGAAAATTAACTTGGGACGGTTATGCCCTGTCCGGGAGGCAACTACAGACAGGTGTTTATATCTTCTATGCCGAATTGTATCATACCAGCGGCACAGTAAAAAGATATAAACAGGTATTCCTTGTCCGGTAAAAGAATGTGGATAAGTAGTTTATTAATAAATCGCTTTATACCAGGCAAGCTGCTTGTACCAGTCTGACAACTTCGTCAGAGAGGGTTGGGGCACGAAGACCGACAGGCCGGAGAAACGCTCGATTTTTCTTGCTCCATATAATGCTGCATAGTATGAATAAGGTGTTGCATATTTGCTGATGACCGCTTTTTTTCCATACAAGCGGTAAAACGCTGATACTGTTCCTCGTTTGCTAGATACTTGATAAAATCATCGAAATCATATAGCATATGAGGACTGCTGTAAGTCAGGTATTCCAAAATCTGCATATTCGACAAAGGAAGAGCATAAATATCCTCTTCTGTTTTGTCTTTTAATATGTCATTGACAATTTGTGCCAATTCGTTCAATTCGCTTGTCTTTATCAGAGATACTGTGCCGTATGGAGCATAATCGTTATTGCTGTAGTATTCATAAAAACTTTTGGTAACTGCTTCCAGATCGGCTTTGTCTTTAAACAAGGCAGGCAGGAAATCTTCATAAGGAAATCCGCGGGCAAGGACTTCGGTCGGCGATCCCAGGAAATAATCCGTTTTGTCTTTCAACTCATAAGCACATTCAATGCCGCTCATATAACAAGCATCAAACAACATGAAGTCGAAATGAAAGCCTTCCAGCGCCTCGTTCATTTCTGTTATTTCCATATATTGGCCGTTTTCTTCTCCGAAAGAACGTAAAGAACTGAAATTACCTGGCAGCCACGATGTGCCATGGCTGGATAATACCAGACCATAACTTTCTGCTGGAAACAATTCTGTTGTTTCTTTGATCACCTTATACATAGTTTCCGGCAGGATAGCACTTTGGTTTTCGTAAAAACGGACGGTGTCTGTTACTATATTCCCTTTCTTGTCTTCTTTTATCTGGAACAAATAAGATCTGCTTTTTGCTTTCCGAATAATATACAACCAGATTTCCTCCGTTGAGTGCTTTGTTGGAGGCGACTGTCATCATTTGTCTGATATTGGCACGTATATCACTACCAAGATTGGTACTGGCAATCATATAAGCAAGTACTGTTCGTTTGGCTGGTCCTTTTATCTCGATGTCTTCTTTTTACTGCAACTTCCCAGTAATAAGCGCGAACAAAAACGCTATATATAATATATTTGATTCTCATGCCTTATTATTTAAATTACAAAGTTACGTATAATTTGGTTGTCTCTCTAATGTTTTATATTTCTTTTTTCTATCTTTGTGTGCTAATAGATTTTTAAAGCATGTAGAGAAAAGACACTGATATGAAAAAAGTATTATTCATCGCACTGTTGTTGTGCGGTATCGGGTGGGGAGCGAAAGCGCAGACTGTGGCAGTCAAGTCTAATATTTTGTATGATGCAACTGCAACAGTGAACCTGGGTGCCGAAGTTGCTTTCAACCGACACTGGTCGCTGGATATCTCCGGCAATTATAATGGCTGGGATGTTGCGAGCGACAAGTCGTGGCAGCATTGGATGGTGCAACCCGAGGCACGTTACTGGCTGCATGAAAAGTTTAACGGCCATTATTTCGGAGTTCATGGCGTTTATATGGACTACGATATGTCTCATGTGAATTTCATGTCGGTGATGAAAAAGGATTTTGCTTACGACGGCAATGCCTATGGCGGTGGTATCTCTTACGGATATCAGTTGTATCTTTCTCCGCATTGGAACATCGAGTTTTCGGCGGGGGAGTCGGCTTCCTGCATTTTGAGTATGACAAGTCGGCTTACCCTGCGGATAAGGAACCGGCTTATAAATACCGTAATAACTATTTCGGACCGACTAAACTCGGTGTCAGTATTGTATATATAATTAAATAAGTGAACGATGAAAACTCCGGTCTATATATTTATTTTTCTGCTGGTCGCACTGCTGTTTCCGGTTCAGGCACAGTCACAGACGGAAGCTCCGGCTACTACTTATAACGGCCTGATTAATATCAAACAGAATAAGGCTGAGGTAGAAGGTAACCTTTTAAAACTGGATATGGATATTTTTGCTGAGCGGCCTGTCTGTCGGACGTTATCAGACATTGATACTGACTCCCGTTTTGCGCAAGGACAATTACCTGCTTCGTTTGTCACCCATCCGTATCAACGGGGCGAATAAACATAAAATGTATGAGCGCACGATTGCTTTTCAGGGCAAACAGGTGGCCGATAAAAATGCTTATGTAGTGTTGAAAAGTGCTCCAACCTTGTTGCAGGAGGTAAACTATAAAAAAGAGATTTCTTTTCGTCCGTGGATGGAGAATGCAGAGTTGCTCCTTCTCGGTGAACTGACAGATTACGATGATATCCCGGTTCAGACTTATACGAATGTTTTGACCGATCGTTTGTATATTCGTCAGGAGCAGGAAAAATAGTTTTCCTGAAAAAGTTTTACGAAATAAGACTTCACTCTCCGGGTGAGGCCTTTTATCTTTGTATTCATCAGGGTTTTGAGGTGACGCCACCCTGTTGGAATGGGATCACCGGTGGTACTGTCTGTTTTTATCCGAAAGCTTATAATTGTTTACCGCAGATATAAGCGGAGGTTAGTTCAAATCCTCTTACTTTCTAACTTTTTCGACCCAGGTGAAACTATTAGTTGACCTGGGTGAAATATGTAGTTGACCTAGGTCAACTTGTTGTTTTCCCTTGGTCGAAAGGTTAAAGGCTTACTTGTTCGTTGATAATTAGCTATATATTTTGTATTAGTGTGATATAGTATAAAAGGATTACTTATAGAAATAATTGAGTTATCCGTTCCCGTGCTTGACACGGGATCGCAAAACACAGACTGTATCCTGTATGTATTTTTTGATACCGCCAGTTCTTCTGCGGCCCCGTGTCAAGCACAGGGACAAGATAGCTCACTTTTTGACAAATTCTGAACCGATAGATTTCCTAGTATTTCCTCTAAGCATTCAAAACAGGATGTTGTTTTAGCTTGTTTAGGGATAAGGCCATGGGGTGAATCCGAAATAGTTTCGGGTGACGCTGCTTTTGCAGGACAGCGTCACCTGAAGATGCTGATAAATACAGGGATTCCAGGAGTTTTATTGTTGGGTGACTCTGGAGTGTGTAAAAAATGATGCTTAGAAATAAACTGTTTCATCGCTGGTGCCACCGTCCAGCCAAGGATTGATACTGCCTGAGATGCTGATGTCCTGGGCTTGTATGGTGAAAGAGTAGGTTTGTTTTTTTCCTCCTTCGAATGCTTTTGTCGATTCGATGCGGTAATCTTTGTTACTCATCCGGACAATGAAAACAGGTTTCTCTACCGGGTAAAGAAGATAGTTGGTAACGATTGTTTCTTCGTTCGGAGTTATTTCTTTATTCAGGTTGTCGATAAGTGTATAAGGCGTAATTGAGGGAGCGACACTTAGCTTGCCGGTTTGTACGTTCAGTTGTATGGTTGACGGATAGTTCTCCATCGAAATGCTTTGCAGGATCATCTCCTCCTTAATATCATCCGCTTTCTTGAATTTAAGTGTAATGGCGGAAAGGATATGGTTGAAAGAGAGATTGACTGGTTCATCACTTGTTGTTTTATCTCGGTCCAGTACGGGAGTTGCCCACATGATGTCGTCTTGTTTTTTCAGGTCAAAGGGGATATTTAACGGAGCGGCTGTCGCTGCTTCGGTGTAAGGGTAATAAGCGTAAAAAGTTTAGTAAGGTGTCGGGGTTGATGGGGTAATGGGCATGGGTATCGCAGGTAAATTCATTGCTACCGGTGGTTTTGGTGTAGGGAGAGTTGTTGAGGTCCTTGCGGAGAGTCATATTTCCTCCGGATGTTTTTATTATATCCCCAACCCAATATCCCGACCTGGGAGTTGTCGGGAAAAAGCTGTATTGTCGACAATTGCTTTCGTCATAATAATATTACCTCCAAAGCGTATAATACTCCCTTGACCATCGGTTGATTTTATAACATCGCCATCATTGTTGCAACTGAAAGTCGCAAAGAATAGAACAGAGAGTAATAACTTTTTATATTTTTCATTTTGTCATTATTTTATTTGTATGATATTGCCTTGAACGAAAGAATCGGATGACGATTCGGCTTTGTTGTCCGATTTAGTGAATGATTTTAGAGTGTTTAATTTCTTGATTGTGATTGTCAACAGATAGGAAATGCCTTCTTCCCATGCTGGTGAGTTGGTTGTGTCTATCTGTATATTATAAGATTGATCGCCAATCTTTAGTTTGAAGGTGTAGGCTAGTTCAGGGAATAGCAATAGATTTCCGTTTACGGATATTGTCTCTTTGCTAGCCATTGTGTTTGCATTGATGTCGGTCGATAATGTGAATGTTGTTGTGGAAGTTTGGTCGATTGTTACTATGCCATTCGACAGATCCAGACTTCCGCTATTGGGGGGCATCGGTTGTAATGGATATATTTCCGTCAGGCAATATATTTTCTGTTCCGTTTACCAGGTTGAATTTTACACTAGTTAGTTTGTGGGTGAAGTTTAGGTTGACAGCTTCCGGCGTTTTTTGTTTCCGGCATTGATTGGAGCGGCATGCATTAAATCTTCTTCACCGGTCAATGTGAACTCTAAAGAGTTATTATTGATTGTATAGGCTGTACCTTTTGATTGGCGCGGATAATATCCGGCTAAAGTGATTGAATTTCCATCTGTCGGATAAACCAATGATGGATTCGTAAAGATTAATTCCCTGATTGCTCCCTATCTGGCTGGGAGAGATTCCGTTGTAAATAACTTTTGTACTACTTGTTCCGTAAATACCTATTTCATTAATATTATCATTTGTGAATACATCTACTAATGCCTTAGTTGTAGCATCAATCCCTTTTGGCATAATCAGGATGGGAACAGGAACTTCGTTTATCGGATGAGGTTCCTCTTCTATCCCGATTTCATTGCTGCATCCGGTTAGGATGAGAATGAGGGCCAAAAAGGTATGAAGATGAATTTTTCATGTAATACTACGATAGTAAATTAATAGAGAGGAGAGTGTTTAAAAAAGTAATAATTGTTTTGTAATGCAATATAAATATTTTTAAACACTCTAATTTTGTCTTCAGTATATATTACTATTATTGAACCGTTCCTGTTCCTCCTGTAACTGTTTCCCATTTTGTAATGGTTGCAGTAGTAGCTATAGTACTCGCTTTAAATGTAAGTATGATTTCATATGCTTTTCCTGCAGCAGGGGCAGCTCCTAAAGTAATAGGAACCTCTGCCGTTGATTTGTTTGTCGTAATTGCAAGAGTATAATCAGTTGTTGCTGTTAGAGGTTGCACCATTATGTATCCACCTAAAGTTTCAGTTTCAGTTAGAGTTATAGGACTTGCTTCTGTGATTTTATTGTCGCTATATGTTCCATCTGTGACTGCATAAGCTGTTAGTTCTGCTGGGTTACTCCAAGCTAATGAAGGAGTAGATGATAATGTACATGTTATAGTGGATGGTAAATTAGCAAGTGTACCTGAAGCTTTTGTTTTAATAGCAATGCTTCTAATGGCATTTCCCCAAGTGTCAATAGCTGCTGGATCCTCTGCAACAAATTTAAATTGCATCTGGAGCAATTGGTGATTGAATGTTATGGATTTAATTTGTTCGTCTTTACTTTTATTGCCTGAAACTTCTGCTGATAATAAAATATCTTCTTTCCCTGTTATTGTCCATTGTAATTTACCTTTGTTTGTCGAAGCATCAGGTTCTACTTCCGCTACTGGATAGTAGCCAATTAACCATGATTTGAGAGTAGGATCGACATTGTAGTAGAGTGGTGTATTGAATGAGATTTTACCTGTTGAGATATCATCGGTTTTTATTTCTGCAGTAGATGCAACTTTACTTACATCTCCCCATGCAGGAGATTCTGCAATGTCTGCTGCTTTTACGAATTGGATACCTGGTAAAGCGCTGGACAATTTACCTTGATCATCGCTGGTTATAGGAGTTTTTGTCGTAATACTCCCAATCCCTGCATTCAACTGTATCTCCACCGGTTGTCCATTATCAATATTATCTATTGGGTCACCTTCGCTTGTACAAGCGGTCATTGCTGCAATTGTTGCAGCAATTGAAATCATACTTAATACTAATGTTTTCATAATTATAAAAAATTTAATTGTTGTTGTTTTTATTCGTTGCTTATTACTTATCATTCAATTCATTCGATGATCATGTCATCGCCGGCAGAGACTTCCCACTTGTTGATTGTGACAGTGAAGGAGGCGTCTTTTTTCTACCGTTACGGATACGTCTACATTTACTTTGTTTCCTTCCGTTTCTCCGATCGAGTTGCCCAGGTCGAGGGTGGAAGTGGTGGTACTTCCGTCATTGAGGGTGAAATCCAGCTGTACTTCGTTTTTAGGGAGGGCAGGTGGGGTGTTCCTTGTTTGGGGGGAGTGCCTAATATCAATACATTTGTTTTTATACCTTCCGCTGAAGTTGTTGTTTCAAAGTTAACTGTTGTTGTTTTGTCCGGTACGATCTCTTGTTTGCTCAGGTTGAAAGCGGCAGGTACGCCTGTCAGCTGCCCTTTGCATTCTTTTATATACTCCATACCCTCGACTTTTATGTCGAGCGTTACTTCGCGGATCAATGAAGCCGGACTGAACTCACGTTTATTATTTGCTCCGTCGTTGGCTTCCACTTCCAGGTTGTTGATGGCTATTCCATATAAAGGAATGCGTCCCGATGTCGTACCCCCGGCCGCTTTCGTTTCCGGATAAATGCTTCTGCCGTCTCAAATGAATTCATATTGCGGAACTGGATGTTGTCGGCATCGCAATTGAAAACCAGTAAACGGTATGTATCCGGTGGCAGTGTGAACTTCAGACCGCTTGTGTCACTCTCGATCTGTATCATTGCACCCTTTTCCAAAGGATAAAAGCAATAACGAACTTTTTTTAGGACTTTCATAGCCGCTCATGGCCTGTTTCCATTTCAACGAATACCAAATGAAACCGTAGGAAGACTGCTCTGGCTTTTCTTCCGAACTGCATTTAATGAAACATGTAATGATCATTAATATACAGACTGCGATTCCGCACGAGCAACCTAGTTCACTTCTTATCATCATTTAATATACGTTGAAAGTCAATTCTTCTTGTTTCTGACGCAAATGTATCGGGAAAAAGCAGACGTAAAATTGCTTTTTTCTATTCAATAAGTTGTAAAAACTGCGAAAGTTGTTGATTTTTACTGGTTATTCGTCTTTTTATTGCGAAGTGCACGGGGAGACATGCCGAAATTGGTCCGGCAGAAGTGGGAAAAGTTGGAAAGCGATTCGAAACCGTATTTGTAGCTGATCTCTGAAATAGACATTTCGGTAGTGGTTAAGTCGTTCTGGATGTCTTCACATTTCTTTTTTCAGCATCCACTGGTAAGCGGGTTCGCCGAATGTCTCTTTGAACAGGCGGCGGAAAGTAGGTGTGCTGTAGCCTCCCATCTGGGCGAAGGCTTCCACATCTTTCGCCTTCATATAATTCTGCATGACGAAGTAACGGAAACTTTTGCTGTACCGGTAGATCGGCGAGTAGAAAGCGGCCAGTTCTTTTTAATGTATAGTAGCAATTGAGCAGGTAGACCAGCTCCGTCCGTTTGGCATTCAGGAAACCGGCGCACAGCAGGTCGTCGTTCAGGTACATCCGTACCCCTTCCACGAAATACTGCAACGGTGGGCACATATTCATTACAATCGGTTCGATACGGGAGGTCTCTGCTATGCTGGCCCCTTTATTGAAACGTTCGTTGCAGATATTGATCGGGCGTTCAAACAGGTACAGGATACATTCGGCGGTTTCGAGGATCTTGAATTCGACCTTTGAGCCGATCGGTTTGCAGGATGAACTGCCCTGCACTGAAAATGGTATTGGGATGTTCTTCGCTATTGACCTGCACGGAACCTTTCAGCAGAAAATACAATGTATTCTGCAAACAACGTTCCCGTGGGATGATAAGTCCTTTGGGATAGGAACGATATTTAAAGATGTTTCTCCTGTATTCGGAACAGGAGCCACAATCCGTAAATTTGCTGTATCTAAGGTCCGGAGAGAACATAGACGGTCATTATAATTTTACCTTTATACTTTTTCCCGTATTCTCGTTATGAAAACGGTCTACGGTGGTCACAATATAGCGATATTTTTTCTTTCCGTTATCATAAGGCATTAAATATCTTGTGTTACGGGTGATTTTTACGATTTTTGCCGGATTACTGAGGTCGATCGGTTCTTTATCTTCGAAACGGTAGACGACAAAGTAGGAGGCTAGCTCCGGGTTTGTCGGGCTTTGTTCGGCCTTCCAGTGCAGCATATAACCGTCGGCGGTCCATTCTTTTTTCAGTTTTTTCACCTCCTGCGGTGCCCGATTGTGCATATGGGTATAGGCCGGGATCAGTGCCGGATAACGGTGGTAGTTCCTTTTCAGGCTGTCGGCTACACCTTTGTTGTTCCACAACAGTTCGTTGGCGGGCCAGAAGCAGTTGCCTTTGACTTTCGACAGGGCGCGTTCGTAACGCATTTTGCGGGTCAGCTGGCTGGCTTTCATGGTGCGTGCCACGTCCTGACCGATATAGAGATGGGGACCTTCGAGGGTTGCGTTCTTATTCCACCATTGGATCAGGGTGATATAGTCGGCTGCCGGATGGTCTATTTCCCAATATATCTGAGGCATGTTGTAATCTATCCAGCCTTCTTTTTTACCCAGTGGAGGATGTCGGCATAAAGGTCGTCATAGTTTTGCAGGCCGTTGGTATCGCTGCCGGAACCGTCGGGTGTGCTTTTCTTGTTACGGTAGATACCGAAGGGACTGATGCCGAAACGCACCCAGGGTTTGGTGAGCAGGATGGTCCGTTTCAGTTCGCGGATCAGCGTGTTCACGTTTTCCCGGCGCCAGTCACTGCGCTGTGCATTGGTGTATCCTTTGTTCAGTCCGTATTTCTGGAAACTCTTATCATCGGGGGAAAGACATGCCGGCTGCCGGATAGGGGTAGAAATAGTCGTCCATATGGATGGCGTCCACATCGTAACGGCTGACAATGTCGCGTACTACCTTATTAATGAACTGGCGGCTTTCGGGCAATCCCGGGTCGAACAGGATCTGTTTATTATAGGTAACGAACCATTCCGGATGTTTGTTATAAATATGTGAATCGGCAAAACGGGTGTTGCCTGCCGTGCTGGCGCGGTAAGGGTTCAGCCAGGCATGGAACTCCATATTCCGTTTGTGGCATTCGTCGATCAGAAATTCCATCACGTCGAAATTGCCTGCCGGAGCGACGCCCTGTTGTCCGGTATAGAAACGGCTCCAGGGTTCGATGTCCGATTTATAGAAAGCGTCGGCTTCGGGACGGACCTGGAAGATGATGGCGTTGATACCGCAGGATTGCAGGTAATTCAACTTACGCACGAAATCTTTCCGTAGCTGGGCGGGAGTCATATCCTTATATTCTCCCTGGAAAGCTGTTTGTATCCAGGCTCCCCTGAATTCCCGTTTGTCTTTTTCCTTCTGTCTCGCGGACTGGTAGTTGGCGTGTAGTCGAACAGGAGGTAACTACACAAAGGACCACTGCCAGAAGCAGGCGGATATACTGATTGTTCATGAATATTGTCTGGTTTGAGATTATTGTAACACTTTCTTCATTTCCTGCGGCAAAGATAATAAATAAAAGTGAGACTGAGCGCAGGAGGTAGAAGAGGGGCTGTTTCATTTCGAATCGCGCTTTACATAATAAAAATAGAATTGGTATTCGAATATATGGAACAGACCGGCATCCTTATGGATATGCAAAATGTTCACTCGGTTATCCGTGTCCGTGGTTGCATTATGGTAGTTCCCACAACTGTTTGTACGAAAACCTCCTCCATCACCTACACGTGTTCCCTGTGTCGGGAAATAAGAAGTCGGACCGTCTTTCCACTTCTGCATATACATATTCATTCCATATCCATCCGAAAATTTATCATCATAATTGATACCACTCATAGATCCGGGATTGAGCCCCGTATTTGTAAACTCGAACCACAATTCACCCGAGGCAACCCTCCAGCCTGTAGGACAAGGGTCGAAAATAGATTTTTCCGTTCCGTAGTTATCGTATATATGTACATTATTACTCTGGTTGATCGTGTAGGCTTCATTCCCTCGGAAGCCGGCTCCAGTCCACCCCAAAGTTTGTTATCGCTTTCTCCTATTGGACACCAGTCTCCATTATTGAAATAATTGCTCTTTTGTTGTACGTAACTTTCATTTCGGTTAACATCGTTCGTTCCAGTGATAAAAACCGTAGGATTAGCGATGGCGTGTCTGACAGCTCCGGTCAGGGTACTTCCGATTACCGAATGGAACAGCTTGCTTTCATCGGTAAGGGATGTCTTATGTACTTCAATTTGGTTGGAGTTGTCATAATGCAGATCTGTATGTTCGTCATTATAATCATGATGTTCGCTTACAACATTGCGTAAAGGGGGAACGGATCTTTTTTCGTCCCCATTGATACAACATGCCGAAAGCCTGCGTCATTTCATCCGGATACCGATGGAGACCATTTCCTATACCTTTTTGATTATCGCCAATGCACCGAGGTTACATGACATGACGGCATAACCCTGAATACGCGGCTTCTCAGGATAGATACCATTATTATCCCAGTCGTATGTGTAATAAGTAACAGCTCTGCCGAGATTATCCGGCTCGTGGTCTGTAACCCAGATGTGCCAAGACCACAGAACGTCTCCCTTGCTATTGTAAGCACCGATCAAGGCATTACCTTTCTTTTGCGTTCTAACATAGATTTTCTGATGAATGTCGCCTGTATTCTCACCGAGTTGCACCAATGTTCCATTTGTATTATCACCAATGCAGTCTTTGGTCTGCCAGATAATGCCGACACTGGCTATTTTCAGATTCTCGTCATGAGGACTTAAATAGTCTGCAAAATTATACCCGCCCCCTGTCTCTACACGATAGTAAGGCTCAAAAGAGAGGAAACCGTTTGGTTTTACTACAAAGCAGTTGGACGATGGATTATTTTGGCCTTTCTCTCCTGTAATAGTCAACGTCATGCGATAAACCTGATTACGTTGTATATTAAAATTATTGAGTGAGTTTCCTCCGGGATAAGCGGCATAGAGATATTTTTCACCACCTATTTCGGCGGTTACATCTACCACAAGTGCATTAGTGGGAGCTGCATCAGACTTGTTTCCACCCTGATTTTCTATTTCCCCTTGCAGATTCTCTGGAACATAAAAAACAGCCCATTCTTTATCTTCACTCTTTTCCAAGTCCGAAGCAGCAAAGGCTATGGAACTGAATGTCGTTCCATCAGGAAATGGAACCGCATTCATCGGCTCTCCATTTCCATCGCCGGCAAAGGTTTCTATCCGGCAAATATTCGGAATTTGCCTTACGTTGACATTGTTCAGCTTCATCTCTGCCTTCAGCATCTCTACCTTTACTTTAAGTTTGGCATACATACGCGTAACCGGTACTGTAACCGTAATGCCTGTTGTTACTTCCACCTCCTCACTTGCTCCGACCATTGGTATCGACACCTTATCTATTGAACGTAATGGGAAAGCGGTAGGTAAGGTTTGCTTCTTCAGTTGCTCCAAATTCTTAAACTTCTGCCATGAAGTATCCGTGTCATCGTTAACCCAGTTGTCATACCCCGTATTGGTTACAACATATACGAAGGACGGAATTCCGGCTTTCAGATATACAGGCAAATCTTGCAACATTATCTGGTCAGTGATAGTATAGTAACGCGGCTTTATCAGCAGTTCTTTCGTAATCTGCATCATACTGAAACACCCAAATATTGTGTACCTCTTTTCTTCCGAAGTCTCATTCTCAGGTATATTGCTCGGTATAGATGCCCTTGTCTTGCTTGTGCTTCAACGGCAAATGTATTGACCGACAAATCCAATACGGCTTTCGTCAGTTCTCCCTCATTAAGGACTGGACTGTTTGTTCCATTTGTCTCCGGATGCAGTTCTTCCGTACAACCCTCTATTGTGATAATTACCAACAGAAGTATGAATAATAAGAAGTAGTGTTTCATATCAGTCAAAAGTATATTCGTTATCATAAGCATATTTCCATTCTTGCACGTTCACCATGAGTCTGCTATCTCGGACAGTAATAGTGAAACGGTAAAGATTGTTGCGGGCAATGTTGAAACGCTTGGCATTGTCGTTGCTATCCGTCTTTCCGCTCTCGTCATAATTTGCGAAATAAACCCTATGCGGTTCGTCCTCATCAGTCTGAGCATCGAACCTTACTTCAATACACGAGTATTTGTCGCCCGCATCGATGTTCCGGTATTCGGACAGGTAGGCAATCCATTTCTCATATTTATTTCCGCCAGTATCCATCCATTGGCTTGCAAAGCGGAAATCTTGTATTTTTTCTTCCACATCGTTACCATCTTCCACAAGGTGTAAACCACTAACGTAATCGCTGTTCCACTCACCACTATGATCGTAATCGTCCTGCGAAAAAACATCTTTCGGAGCACAATATCCCTTTTTATTATAGCGATGAATCTTCACCTCACTAAACGATAAATCAAAATGTTCGTCCGTCTTAAGTATCACCTCTACCTTTGCCACTGCACGGAGCAAAGTGACAGGCTCAGGCAGCAATGTAACCTCTCCAACCTTAAATTCTATATTATTGTATTCGTGAACACCATAAAAAGGAACTAGTCGTTCCGGTCCCAACTCGAAAGAAGAAAAACTGCCAAACTGCCCCCATTCGGCGTCGCAGACATCCGCAAGTAACGTTTCTCCAGCCTGCATTGTATCGTCACCATACTGCGGCCAATTGGCAAAGCACAACCATCTTGAAATTTTTATGATTAACCAAAGATGTAGGCGCTTTGCCAAGCACACTATAATCCCTGTAATCGCTTCCTTCAGTCACCACGAAGCCATCCGATTCAAAACGGGCGATGAACTTATTATCGGAGGTAAAGAAATAAATCCTGTAGTTATTGTTCTCTACATCTATGTAGTTCTCATAGGTTTCTCCAACCTCATAACCTTCATCGGTCTCCAAACTCCTTATAGGTAATCTGAAACCGATACTAAGAGCTGTTCCCCTATCGGATAGGCTGAAGTTCTCCGTGTCATGGCTACACGAGGTACCCCACAACACAAAAAGTGCCAGAATCCCCGTGACAATATATCGTACTACATTCTTCATTCGCATTCCTCCTATCACAGTTCACTGTTTTGCAGTACAACTTTCCAAGAATTGATATAAATATAGGTATCGAGCCAGTGATCATCTTCATCGAGGAAGAACACCATGTCATGCATGTCCTGCCTGTCGAGATACTCCTGATCGTCCATATTTCGGTGATAGAAGCCCTTCACTAGTAAAGCATAGTCGATAAGAGGGATGGAGAAAACCGTTTTTCCCGTTTCTTTATTGGACACGGTGAGCCGTGTCTCCTGCCCCTTTCACAAGACGCGGCACAGTCAGTTCGGCTATAGCCGCACTGAAGGCGGCGCGAGATGTGGATCGGACAGCTTCGAGCGGGTGTCCATACCAACTTCCCCGGCGTCGGTGTGCCATGCGTAGAAAGTCACCAGTTCATCGGGCAACAACGTGTTGTCCCAGTCCATACTTCCGTTAGTGTCGGTGATGGTGAAGACAAACTTGTCTTTGTCCACAGCCTCTCCCGAAAGGTGCTGTAACACCACTCGCACATTGTTGGTGTTCTTTACCAACGGTACAGTATAAGTGTACGTACCTTCGGTTTTACCGAACGTCTGTTTCGGAAGCCACCCATAGAATAAGCGGTCAAGATCTTCAGTAACGAATGCTTGGTTCCCGATATCACGTTGTCTCCCAAGCGTACAGGTCAGTTCCTTACCAGCAGTTGTTTCGGGTATCGAGAAAGAACCTTTGTTAGTAGTACCACACCAAACAAGTAAGTCGTATTCGCCCGGTTCTACATCTACAGTCATGGCATAGCCATCGGCTGCAAGGGCTTCTCCTTGTTCAGTACGTTGCCAAACCACCCTACCATCGACATCAAGCAGGTAAAGTGTCACGACATTCACCTCGTGAGCAAAAGCATCGGCAAACTTCATGTTGTAATCATAACAGAACTTCACACGGTAATTCACTGAGCAGTCACCCTCACCGTCATAGATTAAGCCGTCGCAGGCATATAGAATCGGAGTCCAAGCGATAACTGCCAGTAACTTTCCGATTGTTTTTCTTATGTAAGAGCGTATATCCATTTGACTTAAATTGTTATATTTTTTATATATGCTGCGGAAAATACCGCAGAGAATTTTCATTTTCGATGGGAAATGGCAAATATACCTTTTCCGGTTCCGTCCTCTCTTTGCACCGGAACGGAAGTGCTTTTCTAAAACCATTCCATGTGGAAGTCCCTCATGGAATGGTTGTTTAGAAAGACAACGTTTTTTTCATAAAGAATTAAAGTTCAACATCTTGGCTAACAATCTTCCAAGATAGGATATTAATTTTTGCCCCAACGTAATAAATGTCACCATCCGGATCGTCACCGGGAACAATTTTTTCGTCTCCATCAAAAATTCCCTTACCTATCTTCTCTAATTTGTCAACGGTAACTACGTAGTGGTGATTACGCACCACGCCATATTTGGCTTCCGGAATAATTCCATTTTCCGTAATAGCGCCATTGTTGAGGTGCTCAATGGGAATGTTGTAGTACATCAATCCACCGTTATAAGCGGTAGCATCTGCGGAAGCAGTGGCCAAATTATCATTAAGAGTGGTAATGATTTGTTCTGAGTAAGCGGAGCCGTCTCCTGTATATAATGAGGCTCCATTCTCATTCGTAAATACCACTTTCACTTTCCCATCGCCCACATTCTCCAACTTCACATACTCTTTACCAATCTGAGTATATTTTGTGTTGCCTTTATCATCTTGACCATCTTCATACCACACGTTCAGTTGATTTTTTGTCTGCAGTATGCTGAGCACGTATTCGAGGAAGGAGTCTTGTTTGAAAAGCACACCATTGTAACGTACGAGGTCAAGTGCATTTCCGTTTACATCGCAAACCTTGGCTTTTAACAGGATACTCGTAACGGCAGAAGAAAAATTAGTAGTAACAATGGCACTTGTATTGGTGTTCTCTGCACAATAGGCAGAAGTTCCCAATTCAGTTAAGCCATCCTCCAAGTCGACATAGTTCAGATATTCGGAATTGTCAGAAACCGCTGCCGCATTTTCAGGATAGCCAGAAAAACCGTAGTTGAATGACTTACCCCAGTGGCTACGGTAATCGATTGTTCTATTCCACATAAAGCCCAAGTCATTATCTGCCCAAGCAATATCTATGTTCTTGACCATGTGCGATTTCTTCGCTGTAGCATTCAATTTCCATCCGAGCAATTCCACATAAAGGTCTTCCGAAGCGATATTATCGCTTCCGGCTGAGTTGTCTTCACCTGCCACAGTGACTTTTATCGGATAACGCCCATTTTCATCCTTTTCGAGTTCACCGGACACATTCAAAGTTACCTTGGCCGCCAGACGCTCTACATATACGGTCACCGTATTAGTAATCGCACTCACATCCGTCATCGGCTCAAGAGAAAAATTTTCCTCTTTAACTTCTGTTACGAAATACTTTGCCCGATTGGTGTCGGTGTAGCTTGTAGTGCTCATGGTAAAGTAATTGATAGTACTGTTATTGATTGTTTCCGGATAATAAATACCTTCCGCATTATTATCCGCAAGCACTGTCTGCATTTCGTCAAGCGTTTCCCCATACACGAAATCATTCGGTTTGTTGAGCACCGCTACCATATACTTAGGATAGTTCTTCTTGTCCATTCCCTTCAGTACCACAACGTTATTACTTGTAAATTCAATGTTTCCGGCAGGGGTGGTTACCGAGGCGTTACCATTCGTCCAAACATCACCCTTGTGTCACAAATACACCATCTGCATCATAAAAATAGAAGTAGGCATTTTTTACGGACTGCTCGTTTGTTCCGTACTCAAAGTCACCTTCTTGCGCTCTTGTAAGAGAACCTGCATCAGCAAGGCGGACATTAATATACGCCTCACTTCCTGCGAAAACATTCGGTGTATCATCCGGAATAACTCCTAATTCATCATTCGAACATGCACACAATGCGGTACACACGAACAAACCCAAAAATAATTTATTCATCTTCATCATTTTTTGTAATCTAATTTTGTTAATAATATATTTTCTCGTTAACGTCTTCCTTTTTCAAGTTGCTCAAGCGTAATGCCAGCCTGTTCTAATCCGAGCGATTTCGCCTCGTTCAAGTAACGTCGGGCACTGTCGTAATCCTTTTGCCGGATGGCCAGTGCTCCCCGTGCATAAACAGCCTCGGGCGAATCATCTGCCTTGGCAAGATAACGCTTCGCGCTTGTGAGGTCACCGCGGCGCATGGCAGCGTTGGCAGCATTCAGGTTAGCAATAGTGTCATCCGGAAACATGCGTACCGCTGTCTCGAATACCTCAGTGAACTCATCCGTACCGGGTTCATACTCTTGTGCAGCGAGATAGAACTCATTCAGATCCAGTTTTTGCGGTCGCTCACACATGATTCGTTTTATCTCCTCCACATCGCTGTAACTGCGGATAGTATAGGCTATGCGATAGTCAGTGTGGCGTAACGCAGGATAACAGTTCTGTAACAGGAAACTGTATTCCATCGGATAATCACGTTTTATTTTCCACTCTTTGGCATCCGGCTCCAAATTACCGTCTATCAAAGTGACTATTTCCGCACGATGTGCAAGGTTCGACCGTTCCACGTAGTAACGCAATCCTGCCCAATCCTCCGGTTCGTAATCGGTCGTTATTACATCGCCTTCAAACCGGTAAAGTTGCTGTATGTATCTCTTCAATGCGGCAGTACGCCCGATAGCCAACTCTTTGTTATGCGCATAAGAACCTTCAGGCGAAGCATAACCTTTCAGCCATACTGAAGTGATAGTTATGTCCGTATCGTTTCGCACGGAGTCAATTGATGACTGTATTTTCCCAAGTTCGGCGGTGTTGCGTCGATAGTCCGGATAAATCATCGTTTGATCCACCGGAAAGTCGATGAATGCTGAGCCTTCGAGCGAATCCCTTTTTTCAATCTGCCCTTGCGGACGTACATATACCAGTTCAGGGAAAAACGCCTCTGTGTATCGTCCAAGCATACCGACCTGTTCTGCCAATAAAGTATTGCAACATCCATAGTCGCTACGATGTAGCAACAACACGGAGCCGTTCATCCATTCTGCATACGGTACTAAATTGTGGTATTCAATGGTATCAGGCTTCTTCGAGACTTTATAACTCTTTTCATCTTTACCTGATAACATGCTCTCTCCATTACGTACATAGAAGTAATAACGCTGTCTGCCGTAAACCCCTACCGATTGCAGGGCAAGCGAGTCGTTATCATTAACTAACCATGGCGTAAGAAGTACAGCACGATTTTCATCCACATCAAGCCCTGACAAATCCCAAAGCATGTCTATGGCAATGTACCCTCCATTACGTTCCATTTTAAGATTTTCCACGGAAACACCATCCACGATGTCCTGTTTCCGCATATCGATTGCGATCTGTGCTTCCGCTACCACAACCATGCCCCAAAGGGCTACTAGGATATATAATATCTTTTTCATCTTGTACACGATTAAAATACATAAACAAGGTTGATTGCCGCTTTCGTCGGTCCCACATAATGGTGTGGTTTGTCCGTTTCTATCCTCTTACCGCATCCTAAACACTGGAAGCGGTCATAGCGTGTATAGGAATAACCAAAACCAATTTCCGCCTCAAGATTCCAATGCCTCCCCAATATCCACGCATAGCCATAAGCGATACCCGCGCCAACAAACCATCCCTGGTAACGGGTATCCTTTAGTTTACGAGCATCCGTACCAAGGAAATTGATTTTTCCGTCAAAACCTCCGATGTTATACTGTCCTCCATGAATGTGAGTACCTACAAAGTGCCCCGAGAAGCGATCGCAGAACCAGTATCTGACTTCAGGTTGAATAGCCCAATGTTTCCAGTGGCGATTGTGCGAAAGCATCCATGCATTGAACTGTCCCGTAACATCTAAAGTCCATTTAGAGGCGAGTCCTATTTCTATTCCCAAATTCGGATTCAAGAAAGCATCCGCCAGAACATTACTTTTGACAGCCACGTTCTGAGACTTGACACTCTGCGTCATGCCGGTAATGGTAACTACCAGCAAAACAAATATCCGTTTCATAATTCTATTGTTCATATTTTATGGCTATAGTTAATTATTACATTCCAAATTTTACAGTCTTTCCTTATATAGGTAATTTCAAGAGACCAGCCACGGTACCTCGCTTTCTTTCCGCACAAAGGAACAATGTATTTGTTATCGCATCATGCCAAAACGTATAAATCATATTGGCAAAATCGTAATGGACATTATACGCAAACTGCAATTTTGTATCGGACATGTCAAATCATCAAATCCAGAGTCATTTTTTTAAGTGTACGGAGCCATTATTAACAGTTGCAATACCTATAAATGCAGTAAATTAGGCTATCTTTGTATATTACAATGTCGATGTGTATATCACTGTCTACCCAAACAATTTTAGTGTACCGGAAAAAGCCAGTGGAAATACACACTCGAAAAGAATAATTTGAATTCGATTAATATGGGAGCATTTGTCACATACAGCAACTTGATGACCTATATTTTACCAATATTTTGTTCGGCCATATGCTCGGTCTTTACCTTATTATTGACATGGAATTATCGCAATCTAGCCGAAAAAGGAAATTAAGGTGGATCGTGAGCATTTATTGTATCCTGATAGCCATATGGTGGTCATCTGCTTTATGGCATACTGTCTCTGATGAGCCGATATTCCTTCCGGTCGATATACCTTTTGCCTTGTCGTATATCTATACTCCCATATTGTTCTACAACATTGTTTATAATCTGACTTATTTTGAGGATAAAAGAAACTTTCCCATACTGAATTACCTTTGGCCAGTCCCTACATTGGTAATTATCCTGATAGTGGCAACCTGGATATCGCCTCCCAAGGGAGAGCTTTTTACCGGCTTATCGTTGTTCGAAGAATATACGGCGCTTTTCATATCCGACTTTTTAGTGCGGTTTATCACAGCGGTAGTCTATATTGTTCCAACCGGACTATTGTTATTGCGGCATTACAAGCGAACAGTACTTCAAAAAACCGATACAGATCGAAAATATCTCAGTATAAAATCATCGCGTTGGCTCATCGTGTTTTTCATACTTTCCATCGCTATATTGCTAATCGCTTTTTTGTCTTCGTTGGTTGGTCCAAGCCAATGGCTTATCCGGCTGAACGCATTATGCATTATGGCTCAAGAGATATTGCTTACATACCAAATCATCCGCAGGCAATATCTCTCTTACAAAATATCTGATTTGTTTCCAGCCAACGAAAAGAAAACCGAGAACAGCAGCCCGACCACCCAACAGCAACCTGCGCCGAATAATACGCACGGACTATTGAACAAGAAGGTGTTCGAAAACTATTTGTCTCAACAAAAGCCATACCTCAATCCCGATTTCAAACTGACTGACATGGCCGAGATAATGGGTGTAAACCGTACCGTCATGTCCAACTTTATCAATCAAACGTATGGTATGAATTTCAGGCGTTATCTAAACCTGTGCCGGATCAAAGAGTATCAGGCACTGATAGTGCATCCTTCAAACAAAGGTAAAAATCCGTATCAGGTAATGGCCATGGCGGGATTTAAAGATTCCAGACATTTCCAGCGTGCGATTCAACTGGAAAATATATATAAAGAACAGACTCACAAAGAACCATAAATAAACCAAAAGGATGAATCAAGATATCGGACGTGCTATAGTTTTTTCAATACCTGCAGTAAGTGCTGCGGTCAGCTTGATTATGATTTCGCTCGACATAACCCGCTCTTCCAATACGGTCAACCGAAAAATACATTACAGCATAATCACTGTATACTGTCTAATAATACTGTACTGGAGCGGACTGGTAATGTATTCCATCGCCCGTGACGCTTTCATAGCATACTTGCCTGTTTGCTTTTCCTCGTTTAGTTTTATTCCCATATTCCTGTACATGATCACCTATATTATTACAGGAGTAGGCGATCGAAAGCATTTCCCCACATACCATTTCATCCTTCCAGCATGTTTGACCGTAACTATCCACGTGATTGCCTTTACAGTACCGTTCCAGCAACGATGGAATGCCATTTATGACAACAGGGGTAAGCCTGACAAGCGCAATTATTGACAGCACGTATATCATCTGTATTTTGCTGAGTATTTTATATTCCGGGTTGAGCCTGCTCCGCATAAAATCGTACAAACGTCAAGTTACCAATTATTCCGCTGATATCTACCGAATGTCGCTGGATTGGTTGTCCTTTATCATCATCTTCAGGGTCCTGTTGCAAACCTTACCGATAGCCGGATTAATATTGGGCATCGAACTATTCAATAAATTGGGGGTTATCTGGACATTCACAACATTACCAGCAGTCTTTACTCAGATTGTGTTGTGCCTGAACATTCTTTCGGAGAATTATGTGATCATCGAACCTATTACCGCCAAAGAAAAGGAAATGACCACGTCCGGAAACTATGCGCAACTGGAACGCCAGCGGGTTGAAAAGTATTTAGAGAATGAAAAACCTTATCTAAATCCGGAATTCAAAATAACCGATATGGCCAAGGATCTTTTTTTCAAACAGGACTTATATATCTGCTTTCATCAACCGGGAATATGGTATGAATTTCAATCGTTTTATCAACAATTACCGACTAAAGGAAGTAGAAAGACTACAGTCAGAGGCTATACAAAGAAAAGCAAAAAATATCCTCGACGGAAATTGTCATTCATGCTGGATTCAGTAATTATCGCAGTTATTTCCGAGCAAAAAAAATGGCAAAGAACGATCCCGTTTCCATTGATTAAAAGAAAATTTAAACAACCAGTAAGATACACGAATACAGGGGATATAGAAACTAATCATCTGTATTCAACTTATTTACTTCCTAAATACAGGAAGAACATTCCAATCAATACTAATATGAGATCGACAGCCTTACTCTTTAAATTCTTTTCACGGAAGAGAGCTCCGAAAGGAAGGAGACAACCACACTGCCGCGGCGTACCATAGAAACGATGGAAATCATGGAGTCTTCATAGCTCAGGGGCATAGAAGTAGGCAAAGTCAGCCGCACTAAGGAAGACGGATATCAGGATGATAGTCCGTCCCAACGGAAAGGGAGTACTTTCTTTTCGTTTGGGATACCATAGCAAAAGGATGATGGGGCACATGATAAATACCTGATAAACATTGTACCACGATTGTACAACCATAGGATTGAATTGCTTCATCAGATACACTTTGTCATACAGTCCGCTGATAGCACCGGTGATGGCGGCAAGCACAATGAAATAAATCCATTTGTTATGCTTGAAGTCGATGCCCTCTTTCTTGCCGGAACGGCTCAGCATAAAGAAAGAAAGTATGGCAAGCATGACTCCGATCCATTGATACAGGTTCAGACGTTCACCGAATATCAGCATGGCCCCCACGAGTACCATTACAGGGCGGGTGGCATTAATCGGTCCTACAATAGTCAACGGCAAATGTTTCATACCGAAATAGCCGAATATCCAAGATGAAAGAACGATAAAGGACTTGATAATTATAAACTTATGTACTTCCCAACCTACTACAGGCACATCAAACATTGTTCCGTTAAGGACCGGAGTAAAAGCGGAAATCAATATGAAAGGAAGAAATACCATACTGGAAAACACTGTGTTCAGAAACAGAACGGGAAGCACAGCATTGTCACGCAATGATTTCTTCTTAAATGCATCATAAAACCCCAGCAAGGCAGCTGAGAGAAAGGCGAGTAATAACCACATGGTTCTTAGTTAATTAATTGTTAGTTATTCAGTTATTATCTGCGATGAATAATTCCTCGGGATATGTGACATCTACCAAAAACAAGGCATTACCCGGAACGGAAGTACCAGCCTTGCAACGGTCTTTCTGTTCGATGACACGCCGGAAGCCTTCAACGGTGAGCTTGCCACGGCCTACTTCAAGCAGAGTACCGACAACTGCACGAACCATATTGCGCAGGAAACGGTCCGCCTGAATGGTAAATACCCAGGTTACATCATCTACCTGCGTCCAAGCGGCATGCATAATGCGGCAATTGTTCGTTTTTACGTCCGTATGCAGCTTGCTGAAACT
>VOFF01000316.1_pt1 | contig 46543 bp, 58 predicted proteins | sample 5384061 | NCBI WGS metagenome assembly VOFF01 (sample SAMN12384725, study PRJNA508395) | human gut metagenome | isolation source: healthy gut E | host: Homo sapiens | reverse complement strand
CACCGGCCCGTCGCGTGTCGGTCAGTTCGATGGGCCGCAACGCTTCCAGCGGGGGACGGCGGTAGCGGAACGCGCAGAGCCTAGCGAGGCAATCACCGTCATAATGATGCCGAATGCCATAGGCACCGTGAACACCGGACCGGATAGCACCAGTCGCATGGTCATGCCGGTGGCTTTCATCAGGCCCGACTGGCATAGTGCGGCCATGAGTCCGATGCCCAGGCCCACTCCCAGTGCGGGAGGCGATCAGTCCCAGCACACCGGCTTCAAACAGCACGGAGACATACAGCTGGCTTTTTGTTCGCGCCGATGGTGCGCAGCAGGGCGAGTGTGCGGCGGCGCTGCGCCACAAGCACTTGGAAGGTGTTGGCGATGACGAGTGCCGCGACCAGCATGGCAAGTATGCCGAAGCTCAGCAGGAAGATGGTGGTGATGCTGGTTTCGCCCGAACTCATGCTTTTGACGGATTCCTCGACGAGCGCGGCACGGGATTGCACGCTGAAATGCTTAGGGAGCAGTGTGCTGACCTGTTTCACGGTGGATGCCGCAGCCGTGTCACTGGCATCGTCGATATCGAGATAGACGAGGTAGACAGGCAGGTTGCCGAAATCGTTGCTGCCGGCCATCGCGGTAATAACGTTGTCGGAAAGCACGGAAGCGCCACCGTAGTAGGCGTAGGCACCGTTCGGGTCGTCGGTAAGGCCTACCACGCGCACGGTCATGCCGGAGTCGGCAGTGTTGGCGCCATCGGATGAGACGGACGCACCGGACGCGGCATCGGAATCACCGTCGTGCGAGCTCGTGCCATCGGCGTTCTGGGCCGACTCATCACCAGCGTCACCGGTATTACCGGCCGAATCGCCGGTCTTGCCCGCATACTGCGCCGCCTGCGAGTTGACGGTCACACGGTCCCCCTACCTTGACGCCAAGCTGGTCGGCTACGGACTTGGTCAGGGGGCAATCTCGTTGCTGTCCGCCGGCTGGTCTCCTTGCGTGATGGTGACCGGCAGCAGCGTACGTTTTGCGGCGGTGGTGATGACGTAGCTGCTGGCATGCTTGTTGCCACGGGTTACGGTCACGGAACCCGCGTAGCTGGCGCGCGCGTCCTTGACGCCTTCGGTGGCGCGGATGCGGTCAAGCTGGAAGTCGTTAACCGTGCGCGTGTAGATGTAGTCCTGGTCCTTATCGGTCAGGTCCTTGCCGCTATCCGGGCTGATCACGTAGTTCGCGCCGCCGAGCTGGGCGGTGTTCTGAGCGGCAAGCGCATCGTTCATCGCGTTGCCGAACAGGAAGGTAGCGGCGATGAACGCAGTGCCGATCAGGATGGCGATGCCTGCCGGAATCAGCATCCTGGCGCTTTTCTTCATAAGTTTCAGAGTGATGGAAAACATGGGGGTGTCCTGTCTCTCGCTTTCCGGCTCAGCGAGCGTGCTGGGCGGCGGCGCGGGCATGGCGCATGGTGCCGGTTCTCCCAGCTGGGGGCAATGGAGCGTCGGTGATGGGCAGGTTGGGCACATCCTTTACGCCGGCAAGACGGGCGAGCGTGTCGGCGCGTGTGCTGGTGACGGCAGCGCGCGTGGCACGTTCGCGTTCGGCCATAAGCAGATCGTTCATCGTTTCGGCAGTGGGATTCGCCTCGTCGGCCACGATCTGTCCGTCGGCGAATACGATGGCACGGTCGGCGTAGGAGGCGGCCACCGCATCGTGCGTGACCATGACGATGGTTTGGCCAAGCTCGTTGACCGAACGCTTCAGGAAGCCAAGCACTTCGGCGCTGGAAACGGAGTCGAGGTTGCCGGTCGGCTCGTCAGCGAACACCAGCTTCGGCTTGGTAATCAGCGCGCGGGCGATGGCCACGCGCTGCTGCTGGCCACCGGACAGTTCATTCGGTCGGTGGTTCAGGCGCTGCTTCAGTCCCAGGGTATCGACGAGCAGGTCGAACCAGGCGTGGTCGGGCTTGTCTCCGGCGAGAGTCAGTGGCATGAGGATGTTCTGTTCGGCGGTGAACATGGGCAACAGGTTGAAGCTTTGGAAGATGAAGCCGATCTTGTGGCGACGTAGCAAGGTGAGCTGCTTGTCGTCCATGCGGGTCAGGTCTGCCCCCTGCCGAACAAGATATGGCCGGAAGTGGCGGAGTCGAGGCCGGCGAGCGTGTGCATAAGCGTGGATTTGCCGGAGCCGGACGGGCCCATGATGGCGGTGAATTTGCCGCGTTCGAAACTCACGTTCACGCCACGCAGGGCGTGAACCATATTGCTGCCGGTGCCGTAGTTCTTGACCAAGTCGACGGCCTGAATTCAGCTGGCTGTGGGTGGTGGAGGCCGGGTGGATGACAAGGCTCTTTACGTCTGCAACGTTTGCCAGCAGGGAGAAGATCTTCAGGTTGTCGATGAAGGTAAAGGCTTCCTCGCGGCCGCCCTTGATGTTAAAGGTAAAGATAGATGCGCCGCCGTTGGGGAAATACTTCTGGTACAAAGCGTGATCCGGGTGATCCGGCAGCGAGGGATGGTTCACTTTTTCCACCTGCGGGTGGTTGGCAAGGAACTCCACCACCTTTTTGGTGTTCTCTACATGACGCTCGATCGCAGGCTCAGCGTCTCGGTGCCCTGCAGCAGCAGGAAGGCGTTGAAAGGGGAGATGGTAGCACCGGTATCACGCAGCAGAATGGCGCGGATGTAGGTGACAAAAGCGGCAGGGCCTGCGGCATCCGCAAAGGAGACGCCGTGGTAGCTGGGGTTGGGGGCGGCAATGTTGGGGTAACGGCCGCTGGCCTTCCAATCGAAGTTGCCGCTGTCCACGATGATGCCGCCCAGCGTGGTGCCGTGGCCGCCGATGAACTTGGTAGCAGAGTGCACCACGATGTCTGCGCCGTGCTCAATGGGGCGGATGAGGTAGGGGGTGCCGAAGGTGTTGTCAATGACCAGGGGCAGACCGCGTTGGTGGGCAAGGGCCGCAATGGCATCGATATCCGGGATATCACTATTGGGGTTGCCCAGCGTCTCCAGATACACAGCCTTGGTGTTGGGCTGAATGGCGGCTTCCACCTGTGCAAGGTCGTGGGCATCAACGAAGGTGGTCTCAACGCCGAACTGCGGCAGAGTATGTGCCAGCAGGTTGTAGCTGCCGCCGTAGATGGTCTTCTGTGCTACGATATGGTCGCCGGCCTGAGCAAGTGCCTGAATGGTGTAGGTGATATCCGAACGCGCTGCGTCTGGTTGACCCGGTGATGGGAGACGCCGGCGAAATGTACCCCACGTACACACCGGAGCTGTGCGAGGCAATGGGCGCGCTGGCCGATGGTGCCGACGTATTGATGCCGAACCTCACCGAAGCAAGCATTCTCACCAAGCGTGACTATCCCGGCCAGGATATTGATGAGGCCACGGTTAACGAGCTGCTTGGTGCTCTGCTGAAGTTGGGTGCCAAGAACGTGGTGTTGAAGGGCATCGACCATGGCGATGGCAAAATCGTCAACTATGTGGCCAGCGCTTCCACCGGTGTTGCCGGCAAGATCGAGCTGGCTCATGAGAAGTTGCCATACATGATTCATGGCACGGGTGACGCCTTCGCCTCTGCCCTGTGCGGCGCGGTGATGGCCGGCCGCGGCCTGGCCAAGTCGGCCGAAATCGCCGGCGAGTTCGTGCGCCACGCCATGGTCAGCACCCGTAACCAGCCGCATTTCGAGGATCGTGGCGTCAGTTTCGAACTGAACCTTGGCGAACTCACCGATTTGGTGAAGTGACCGCACCTTGGCTCCCCCTCTCCGCTCACTGCGTCTGACGTATTCAGCGAACAATCCGATGGGTTGTTTTTCGTCACAGGGAAGTCGACTGGTGAGCCTTGGTAAACCTTCTGAACTAATGGTGGATAACCGGGTTTTCATCCACACGTTATCCACAAACACGCCAAACCGCGTCATAGTATCCACATTTGCCGGTTGAGCTTGTGCTCTTACATAAGTAACCCGCACAGTGGAATCATGAACGCTTTACCACTTACCCAGCCGACGACGAAGTCCGGCATCGACGCCGGTCTTGCCTTTCACCAGCCCATGCTGGCTTCACCTCGATCCGCAGGCAATGCTGCCTTTCGGAACGGATTGCGGCCACGATGGGCGACCGCAATCTGACGCCCAAACAGTTCGGCGCGCTCGGCGAGCAGTATGCCGCCGCGTGGCTGGAGGAACACGGTTGACGACCTTGAGCCGCAATTGGCATACCCGTTACGGCGAATTGGACATCGTGATGCTCAATCCCGAGTACACGGTGGTGTTCGTCGAAGTGAAATCACGCCGGTCCATGCATTACGGATATCCGCAAGAGGCCATTACGCCGGCGAAACAGCACAATCTCAGGAAAGCCGCCTGCGATTGGCTACTTGACCGGCGTAATCGTGTGCCGCATTCGGCGGTCCGTTTCGATGTCGTCACCATCGTGCTTCGGGTGGGCAGGCCGCTCGTGCATCACATTGAAAATGCCTTCTGAAGTCGTCCCCCCAAAAAAACAGCCACGTTGCGAAACACATTGTGAAAGGAGTAGACATGGCTATCGGCAGCACCCTCTCAGTCGGACTGATCGGCCTTAAGGCCTTCATCGTCCGTGCAGGCTTTCATCAGCCCTGGCTTGCCATACTTCAGCATCATCGGATTGCCGGATGCATCGTTGTCCGAAGCCCGCGAGCGCGTGAAATCGGCGTGTCAAGCCACTGGATTCGGTTGGCCGCAAACCCGTGTGACCGTGAACATGAGCCCTGCGGCCATGCCCAAACGCGGTTCGTCGCATGATCTGGCCATCGCGGCCAGCGTCCTATGCGCGGCGGGTGCCATAGGGCATGATTGCCTAGAAGATACCATTGTGCTCGGCGAAGTGAATCTTGACGGCTCGGTGCTGCCGATTCATGGGCTGCTCCCGATCATGCTGCATGCCGAGGAACGTGGCGTGCGCAAAATGATTGTTCCCCATCGCAATCTTGACGAGGCTTCGATGGTGGGTGGACTGGATGTAGTGGGCGTGAGGCATGGGGTGAGCTCATCGAACTGATGGGCGGCGATGCCACCTATACGATTCCCGATACACCGGTTACCGACGAGACCACCACGGATCAATCGCCCACAAGTCATCCCAACGATTGTGGCGATATGAACGAGGTTCTGGGTCAGGAGCATGCCAAATGGGCGCTGCAAGTGGCGGCGGCAGGCGGGCATAATCTCATCATGACCGGCCCGCCAGGCAGCGGCAAAACCATGTTGGCCTCACGTATGCCCGGCATCATGTGCCCGTTGAACGAGGCGGAACAGCTGGAGGTGGCATCGATTCGATCGCTGTGCGGCATACTGCCTCAGTACGGCATCACCGACATGCCGCCGTTCGAGGCACCGCACCACCCGCCAGCACGGCGGCCTTGGTGGGTGGTGGCAGCGGCATCGCCGTTCCCGGCGCAATCACACGCGCATCGAGGCATTCTGTTTCTGGACGAGGCACCGGAATTCAGCGCACGCGCCCCTGCAGACGCTGCGCGAACCATTGGAATCCGGGTATGTGGCGCTTTCCCGTTCAAAAGGCAGCACCTACTACCCGGCCTCATTCCAACTCATCATGGCGGCCAACCCCTGTCCGTGCGGATACTATTACGGCACCGGCGAACGTTGCGCTTGCCGGGAAAAAGACCGTATACGTTATTTCTCGCGATTGTCCGGACCGATATTGGATCGTGTGGATATTCAGATGGCGGTGCCACCAGTCTCGCGCATTGCCGTGCAAAAGCGAGCCAATCGGCGAGTCCAGTGCCGGGATACAAGCTCGTGTGATTCGTGCCCGTCAAGTGGCCAAAGACCGGTTCAGACAGTATGGATGGGTGTGCAACGCGCAAGCTTCGGGCAAATGGCTGCACGCCAATACATCGCTGAAAGCGATGGAATTGGTCAATCGGGCCCCTGTCCAATCATCAACTCACATTGCGCGGGGCTGATCGCGCCATGCGTCTGTCTTGGACGCTCGCCGATCTGGCCGGCCGCGTGTCCCCCCACCGAACAGGACGTCCATCAGGGCATCGAAATGAGAACGAGGATGACATGAGTAACGCTACTGATATCCGGCAATCTGGCGGCACCGCAGGAAGTGTGGATCACACCGATACGAGTCTCGCTGTTTCGCGCACCATTCCCGTACCTCCTACGGATACGTTGTATCGTGCCGCGCTCACGTTCTGTCTTGATGGCGCGGATGTGATGATGTACGCCGCGCTCAAAGGCGCGGAAAACGCCGAATCCCTCTGGCATGCGTTGGCGCAATCCCACCCAAGCCAGCCATCTGAAATCTGTGGCCCGGCGCTGTCACGTATTGACCGCATGTTCGTGGACGGCCTCACTCGATGGGGCCGCAAGGCGTCGGCGAACGCGATGCGCTCCTTCCGCAATGCACTGGCCGGCTGGCATAACCGCATGATGGACCTGCCCTCGCAAGACATCATCCAACTGGCCGACTGGTTCACTATGGATGGCACGCAATGGATTATCGGCCCTGGCCATCCATGTTGGCCCTCGCAGTTGGCCGACCTGTCCATTCGCTCCGATTGGGCGCCACCGCTGTGTTTGTGGATCAAAGGCGATCCACGCGCATTGACCAGTTGCGCCAAACCGGTCGGCATCGTCGGTTCACGGGACGTGACCGGAATATGGCCGGTATGTGCACACCGTAGCCGAACAGGCAGCCGTTGCCGGGCATCTGGTCGTGTCCGGAGGCGCGATGGGCACGGATGCGGCGGCACATTGGGGAGCGTTGAATGCGCTGCACGGCAGAATGCCCGCCAATGTGGGCAGAACCGTTGCCGTATTCGCCGGCGGGCTCAACCATATCGGACCGATGCGTAACCGCACGCTGTTCGAACGTATCGAGGCGCAGGGCGGTGCACTGATCAGCGAACTGTGCCCCGGGACGATTCCCGAAGCCCGTCGTTTTCTGCTTCGCAACCGCATTATCGCGGCCATGTCTTCCACATTGATCGTGACGCAAGCCCGGTTGCGTTCCGGAGCGCTCAACACCGCGGGATGGGCATGCGAATTGCTGCGCGAAGTGTATGCGGTTCCCGGTGACATCAATCAGCCTTGCAACGCCGGGTGCAATAAGATGATCGGCGACCACCGAGCGATGATTCTGTGTGCCGCCACATCCACCGAGGATATATGCCATGAACGGCATAAGCCCGTTATGGCAGCATGCCCAGCATATCGAAATCCACAGGTCAGGACTCGTCCGAAAACGAGGAGGCCATGGAAGTGCCGGCAACGACTCCGTTATCGCCAGCATCCTCGGAATCATCGGCGTCACAGGAGTCGTCACAAGATTCAGGTCATTCGAAACGTTCGAAGACCAAGCATACTCAGCCTACGCGCACTCAATCCAAGGATGGGCCGGCGAGCGCAACTGCCGATTCCGGTAACGACAAAAGCAAGGGTGAAGAGCTTCCCTCGTCGCATCAGATGCCGGATCTTCGTGTCAAGCCGAAGCCCGATCCCGAGAAGGAAGCCCAACAACGTATCATTATCGCCAAGCTGCCGGAAATGGAACGCACATTAGTGGCATTGATTCGTGAATGCCGTAAACGACATCTCATCGTCACCCGGACGCACTATTGCGTGTGGCGCGAGAGACGGTACCCGACGAGATTCCCAATATCGGCACCATACTTGAGCTACTCGGCGCATTGGAGCTGAAGGGAGTGATCGAGCGGGATGCCGGCATACTCAAGCTGAGCAGCCGTGTCGGCTAATCGGCTTCCATGACACGGCTCGAAGGCTGTTCGGCGGGTGTGCGAGAATCGAACCCATGAGTCCGAAACGTTTGGAAGATATGTATGATGCGGTGATCGTCGGCGCCGGAGCGGCCGGCCTGTCGGCGGCGTTGGGACTGCTGCGCTCCCCCGAGATCACCGAGCTCAAGGAACAAGGCGTGGACCCGAAGATCCTCGTGGTCTCCAAACTGCAGCCGCTGCGTTCGCACACCGGTTCAGCCGAGGGCGGCATCGCCGCGAGCCTGGGCAATGTGGAGTCCGATGACTGGCACTGGCATTACTACGACACCATCAAGGGCGGCGACTGGCTGGTGGACCAGGATGCGGCCAAACTGCTCGCCGAATACGCGCCGCAGACCGTGATCAACCTGGAGCGTCAGGGCGTGGCCTTCTCCCGTACCGAGGACGGGCATATCGCCCAGCGCCGGTTCGGCGGCCACACGCGCGAGTTCGGCGGCGCCCCGGTCAAGCGCGCCGCCTATGCGGCCGACCGCATCGGCCACCAGATTCTGCACGCCTTGTGGCAGCAGTGCGTGGCCGCCGGCGTCGAGTTCGCCGAGGAATGGTATGTGACCGACCTGGTGCTCGCCGACGACGGCAAAGCAGGCGGCCGGCATCGTGGCCTTTGACACGCATTCGGGCAAGATTCAGGCCATCCACGCGCGCAACGTGCTGCTTGCCACCGGTGGCGCGGGCCGACTGTTCCACACCACGTCAAATTCCTGGGATCTGACCGGCGACGGCATGGCCTTGACCTTGGCCGCCGGTCTGCAGCTGGAGGACATCGAATTTGTGCAGTTCCACCCCACCGGGCTCGCGCACACCGGCATCCTGCTGTCCGAGGCGGCCCGCGCCGAGGGCGGCATTCTGAGGAACGCCGACGGTGAGCCGTTTATGGAACGCTACGCCCGGAGCATAAGGATCTGGCCGCACGAGACGTGGTCTCCCGCTCCATCATGGCGGAGATCGACGCCGGTCGCGGCGTCGCCGACCCGAAGGACCCGGATGGTCCGGAAGGACTGCGTCTGGCTGGATATGACCGGCATCGACCCCGAACGTATGAAGGAAGTGCTGCCGCAGGTGGTCGAAACCATCGAGCAGTACGCGAACCTCGATCCGGCCAAGGACCTAGTACCCATCAAGCCCACTGCACACTACACGATGGGCGGCATCCCCATCACCACCGACGGCGAGGTGTACCGTTGGGCCGACGGTGCCGTGCAGGTAGTCGATGGACTGTTCGCCGCTGGCGAATGCTCTTGTGTCTCCGTACATGGTGCGAATCGTCTGGGCGGCAATTCTCTGCTCGACGCCTGCCTGTTCGGCACGCGCTGGTCAGACGATGGCCGCACGCATCGCCGAGAACCCGGTTGACTCCCCCATGGCCGATGATTCGGCCGATGACATGCTGACCGATGCCGCCGATCAGGGCTGCCGATTCTCGCAAAGCGGAGCTTGACGAACTGCTCGCCGGGCCAATAGATGATTCAGACGATGGAGTGCCCACCGCCAATCCTTATCAGCTCATGGCCCAACTCGGATCAGTGATGGAGCAGGCTCTGGCCGTACGTTGCACCGCTCAGACCATCGATACGGCGTTGACCCAGATCAACGGTGACATCACACCGGTTGCCGATACCTTGCGGGCCCATGACAAGACCGCCGCTTTCAATCAGGAGGTCACCGCCATCTGGGAAGTCCGTCATCTGATCGAACTGGCCGAGGTCATGCTGCACGCTTCCGAATCCCGTCAGGAATCTCGCGGATCCATGCAACGCCTTGATTTCCCCGGAACGCGACGATGAGCATTTCCTTGCTCACTCGATGGTCGCCGATGATGGTTCGGTAAGTTTCAAGCCGGTGCACATCACCGACTATCCGCCCAAAAGCGCGAGTACTGATCCGCTGGTGGTAATACCCAAGCCGCCCTAGGGCTTGTGGCTGCACAATAGGTTGGCTAATATTGGACTTGACATCCCACTGTTTCATGGAGGCAGAACATGGCTGAGGCGAGCAACACGACGGTTACCCTGCAAGTGCATCGTTTCACGCCGCGACCCGAGCGTGCCGAACGTGCGCGGTGGCAGCCCGTTTGCCAAGAAAGGCTCCCCGTTCGGCGGCGGCTCGGATTCGGCGGCGCGCCGTCGTCCGCGCGGCAAGCAGTGGGTGCAGGAGTACACGATTCCCGCGCGCCCTTCGGATACTGTGTTGGATTGTCTGCTGACCATCAAACGCACCGTCGACCCGACGCTGGCCTTCCGTTATTCGTGCGGTCATGGCATGTGCGGTTCGGACGCCGTGGCCATCAACGGCACCCCCCCCTGCTGTGCACAGCCACCATCCGCGATTGGGCCAAGCAACCCGGCGCCATGCCCGAAGTCGATGACGAAGGGTTCCGACACCGGCACCGAGGCTGAGGAATCCGACGATTCCGCGGAAAACGTCGCAAACGCGGCGGCCGCCCAGAACTCAGCCGCAAACGGTTCGCTGGGAGTCATCGAACTGGCGTCCCTGCCCGGCCTCCCGCCGCAGCGCGACCTCATCGCCGACATCGACCCTATGCTCAACCAGATCAGGAAGCTCACCCCGTATCTTCAGGCGGACGGCGTGCTCGCCACCACCGCCGAAGGCAAGGTGGACGTGTTCGAATACCTGCAGAACCCCGAACAACTCGCCAAATACGAGCTGCTGAGCAACTGCATCGCCTGCGGCGTGTGCGAAGGCGCCTGCCCGGTGTACGCCGGCGGCGACGCCTTCATCGGCCCGGCCGCGCTGATTTGGGCCTCCCGTTTCGTCAACGATTCGCGCGACACCAAGGCCATGGAGCGTATGGATGCCATCGACACCGCCGACGGCGTGGCCGCCTGCCAGTCCGTGCGCGCCTGCTCCCGCCACTGCCCGCGCGGCATCGATGTGGGCGAGGAGATGTGGCAGATCGTGGCTAAGGTCCGCGAGCGCTAAGCCGCGCCGCGGCTGGCTGCGGCGATCGCCTAAGCACATGCGTCGATGCATCCGCCGGGTGCCCGCACGAGAGAAGACATGAAAGAACGAATTATGGACAGAACGCAGTACACCAACCTCGCCAAGGCATGGGAATTCACCGAGGAACACGCGCGCGAACGTGAATCCGATGCGTTGACCGACACCCGTACGGCCGCCGACGAGTCCGGCCAGTTGCAGGGTTCGGCGGCGCAGGCCCGTCTGCTGGGCATGCTGGTGCGCATCACCGGCGCCGCTTCGGTGATTGCCGTGGGCACCGGCTCGCTGGTGGAGACCTTGCAGCTCGCCCATGCGCTGGATAACAAGGGGCCTGCTGACTGCGGTCGATTCCACCGCTCAGGGCATCGCGCTGATTCGCAAGGCGTTCGCCGAGCTGCAGGACGAGACCGACACCACGTTGCGTGCGGTGAACGCTCCGGCCAGCGTGTTTCTGCCGCGCCTCAACGCCAATGATTACGATCTGATCGTGGTGGCGGGCGACGCCGAGAACTATGCCGCCACGTCTCGCCCAGGCCTCCCGTCTGCTGCGCACGCACGGCGTGATCGTGTTCACCGATGTGCTGGCGTTGGAGGACGGTCAGGGCGGCGTGATCAATCCGGCCGACCGCAGCGACAAGGCCATCGCCATGCGTGAGCTGCTCACCACCGTCGAAGATGACGAAGGTTTCGAGTCCACGCTCACCCCTGACGGCACCGGCCTGCTCATCGCCTACAAAAAGTAACTTGTCCTTGGCTCCCCTCTCCGAGGGGGAGCCACTCTATTTCGCTTACCTCACAATTGCGCTGACGGCCACGTCCACGGCTTCGTCGGCGTCATCGGTTACGGTGACCAGTTTCGGGTCGATCGTCGAGATCATGCCATGCTCGGCCACCGGACCGTTGAGCCAGTCAAAGAGCCCCTGCCAGTATTCCTTGCCGTAGAGCACCACCGGAATATTCGCCACCTTGTGGGTCTGGACCAAGGTCAATAATTCGAACATCTCATCCAGTGTGCCGAAGCCGCCCGGGCATACGATCACGCCGGAGGAATACTTGATGAACATGGTTTTCCGCACAAAGAAGTACCGGAAGCTCATGCCGAGGTTCACCCACTGGTTCAACCCCTGCTCGTGCGGCAATTGATGCCAAGTCCCACCGATTTGCCGCCGGCCAGTGCCGCTCCCCTATTCGCGGCTTCCATGATGCCGGGACCACCGCCGGTGATGACGGCGATGTTGCGCTTGGCTATCTGGCTACCCATGCGCCGTGCTGCCTTGTGATCGATTCGGTGCGCTGGGTGCGTGCGGAGCCGAAAATAGAGACCGCAGGTCCGAGCTCGGCGAGCGCCCCTGAAACCGTCCACGAATTCCGATTGATGCGCAGCACACGCCATGGGTCCATGTGCAGCCAGTCGGTGTCCTGATCGGGTTTCAGCAGGTTGGCGGTGGTGTTGTCCGAGGGAATCATCTGGCCGCGTAGAATCACCGGGCCGCGATGATAGGTGTCGCCCAGCGGCGAGGCGTCCTCCATCGACCGGGTTCACCGGTGTGGCCACAGCCTCAGTTGCCGTCTCAGCCTCCAACGCCGCCGCATCATTCGCGGCTGTGGCTTCCAATGGTTCCATATCGTCCACGACTGCGGACTTGGATGCGGCCTCGGCTAGATTCTTTGCTTCAGCGGCCTTTTTGCCGTCGTTCTTCTTGGATTTCTTCTGCTTCTTTGCCATCCAATGTCCTCCTGTACGGCGCTATCGACTCTTCGCATTCTAGCGCCTGAAGCTCTGCGTACGTTTTCCGCGAAATCATCCTTGACTTCGTGAAGAACGTACACTGAGCGCGTCTCAGCGTACGGTTTTCACGAAATAAGGCCTCATCTCGTGAAGAACGTACACTGAGCGCGTCTCAGCGTACGGTTTTCACGAAACAAGGCCAACAATGGAGTAGGGACCATCTAAGCCATCAGTGGCGGAAGTCGATTTCCACACTGGCGGTGCCGTCGGCGAGGGTGCCGGGGTGTTCCGTGGGCGTGGTGGGCTCTGTGGTGTGGCTTGGCTGCCCGATGCCATCACCATCAATCGATTCGTCATCCTCCGCATCAGCCGCTGCTGCGGCTGCGGTCTTCGAATCGCTTGGACTGACGGCTCAGCAGCACACCGGAAATCGCGGCGGCGATCAGGGAGGCCACCAGCACGCCGAAGCGCGCCTCAGCGGAAAGTTCCGCGTTCTTGTACGCCAGCGAAGCGATGAGGAAGGACACAGTGAAGCCAATGCCGCAGGCGACGGCAGCGGGAATCATGTCGCGCACACGCAGCCCCTTGGCCATCTTGAGCCCGCCCACATGCGTGGACAGCCATGCGGTGGTGATGATACCCAGAGGTTTGCCGACCACCAAAGCCACAATCAGTGCGATGACCAGCGGGAGGCCAACAATAGCGGGCTCATCGACTCGAAGTGTACGCCGGTGGCGAACAAGGCGAAGATGGGCATGGCCAGCAGTGCGGAGAATGGCTGGAGCTTGTTGGCATAGCGTTCGGCACGCGGCGAGAGTTCGCCGTGCATTTCACGAGAGGGGGTCAGCAGGCCAACCAGCACGCCGGCCAGTGTGGGGTGCACGCCTGCCTCGAACATCATGATCCAAGCGAGGATACCGACGATGCCAACCGCGATCCACGGCACTTTTTTCAGTCGTACGAGGTATGCCCAGATGGCGGCGCATACGGCGATGCCGATGAACCAATACCAGGCGTTAATCGAGGAGAAGAATACGGCGATCAGAATAATGGCCAGCAGGTCGTCGACGGTGGCAAGCGTCATCAGGAACGCGCGGATCGAACCGGGCAGGGCCTTGGCGAACAGGGCGAGCACGGCCAGCGAGAACGCGATATCCGTGGCGGTGGGCACTGCCCAGCCGTGCGACATCTCCGAGAACGGGATGCTGCTGCCGGTGGTGGTCAGAATCAGCGTGCCGGGTTCACCAGGCCCGATCTGAGAGAACAATGCCGTGACGGCCAGGAACAGGATGGGCGGGGCGATCATGCCGCCCACCGCGCACAGCATCGGCACGGCGGCCGCTTTCGGATTGGCAAGCGAGCCGGTGGTGAGTTCCTGCTTCAGTTCGAGGCCCACGGTCAGGAAGAAGATGGTAAGCAGACCATCCTGGGCCCAGTGGCCAATAGGCAGGTCGAGATTGGTGTAGGGGATGAACAGATGCGTTTCCGCTACGGTCTCGAACGCATGCGCGGTGGCGGGCAGATTCGCGAGCACCAGGCCGGTGAGCGCGAAGCCAAGCATGATGAGTCCGGAAATACGGTCTGAGGCGGCGATTCGCCTGATGGTGGACCAAAGTCCCTTCTTCGCGCCGGCGGTCGTGGCCATCGCGTCTCCTTGCTGCACTCTCTTGGATGAACCGTATGTAATAGTACGGAATATCTCAGGACGTTCCGCTCCGGGCTGAGTCGCGAAGGGCAACCTTTAGCCCAACCCTGTGTGGCCGACTCAACCGACTCAAACGGGCCAATACAATTGAAAAGCCTCGGAAGCAGTTCGCTTTCGAGGCTTACTGTGCGCCAGACAGGATTCGAACCTGCGACCTGCTGATCCGTAGTCAGCTGCTCTAATCCGCTGGGCTACTTGCGCATACCACTGTTGTCCCCGTGGTTCGGGAGTGCGCCAGACAGGATTCGAACCTGCGACCTGCTGATCCGTAGTCAGCTGCTCTAATCCGCTGGGCTACTGGCGCATGTTGTCTTTCAGACAACTCGATATATAATACACGCCGTTCAGCTGAATGCAACTCGGCGTGTTGCGGCGAGTCGCACCATCCCGACCACTACCGCAACGGCGTATTTACTGGCCTCACGCCTCGTGTGTACGGACTCGGTCAAGCAAAACCGACTGCGCAACTTTGAGACGTCCCTGCGGCACATCCACGGCTTCGCGCAGGAGTTTGGGCGTGCTGGAACCCTCTACGGACGCCTTGTCCACAATCACCTGCCTCACATCATCCAAACTCGGCAACTGGAACATCGTGTCCTGCAACGTACGTTCGATAATCGAACGCAAACCGCGTGCGCCGGTCCCCTGCTTGATAGCGATATCAGCAATCGCCCGAATGGCCTGTTCTGTGAATTGCAGATCGACGCCGTCGACGGCGAACAGTTTACGGTACTGCTTGATCAGCGCGTTGGCTGGCTGGGTGAGAATCGCCGTCAGATCGTCTACGGTAAGTTCCTTCAGCACACTGGTGACCGGCAAACGTCCGATGAACTCAGGCAACAGTCCGAACTCGGCCAGATCATCGGCATTGACCTGTTCGAGCAATTCCTCGTCTTTCATGTCGGCGTCGTGCCAATTCGCGCCGAAGCCGGTCTCTCGACGGCCTAATCGCTTGCGAACAATGTCCGTCAGCCCCACGAACGATGAATAGGATGCCGCGTGTGTCCATCTGCGCAACGTCCTGCTCCTTATGCTTGCGCGTGCCTTCCAACGGCACGGAGGCGATGGTTCCTTCCAAGATCTTCAGCAACGCCTGCTGAACGCCCCCTCACCGGACACGTCACGGGTGATGGAGGTGTTCTCACCGGATTTGCGGGCGATCTTATCGATTTCGTCAATGTAGATGATGCCGTGCTGGGCTCGGCTTACGTCGCCATCCGCAGCTTGGAGGAGACGTTGGAGCACGGTTTCCACATCGTCGCCTACATAGCCGGCTTCGGTCAGGGTGGTGGCGTCGGTGATGACGAACGGCACGTTCATTACGCGGGCCAACGCCTGCGCAAGATAGGTTTTGCCCACGCCGGTGGGGCCGAGCAACAGAATGTTTGACTTGGCGACCTCGACGTCAGCCAAAGGGTCATTGCTGCGGCGGGCAGCACGCGTCTGGGTGGGAACGGATTGCTTGGCTTGTTTGCCGGTCTGGCCACTGTGCCCGTTATTCCCGTCAAGCTGCTCAGCGGACTCCTGAAGCTCCATGTTGACGCGCTTGTAATGGTTGTATACGGCTACGGATAATGCGCGCTTGGCGTTCTCCTGACCGATGACGTAGCGGTTGAGATAATCGAAGATCTGAGCGGGCTTGGGCAGGCTCAGCGAATTGACCTCGGCATCTTTGACACGCTCCTCGGAGATGATGTCCACGCACAGGGCGATGCATTCATCGCAGATGGAGGCATTGGGACCGGCCACCAGTTTTCGTACCTGATGTTCGGTTTTGCCGCAGAACGTGCAACGGGGTACGTCCTCGTTGTAGCTCACCACACGTCCCATGATTCTCCTTTGCCGACTGCGCCGCACCGTCGAACCGCCACGCTGCGCATTATCATTGTCATCCTTGAAATACAATACCCCCGGTCGTTGCCGACCGAGGGTATTGCAATGTCCGGAAGTTTTACTGGCGGTGTTCCAACACCTCGTCCACGATGCCGTATTCCTTGGCTTCAGGAGCGGTCAGGAAAGTGTCCACTTCGATGTCGCGGCGAATCTTCTCGACGTCCTGGCCGGTGTGTTTGGCGAGGGTCTCCTCCAGCCATTCGCGCATACGCAGCATTTCCCTTGGCCTGAATCTCGATCTCCGTGGCCTTGCCGAAGCCTTGGTCGATGGCCGGCTGGTGGATGAGCACACGGGCGTTCGGCAGCATCAGGCGCTTGCCCTTGGTGCCGGAGGCCAGCAGAATTGCGGCGGCGGAGGCGGCCTGGCCGAGGCACACGGTCTGCACGTCGGGCTTGATGTACTGCATGGTGTCGTAGATGGCGGTCATGGCCGTCATCGAACCGCCGGGTGAGTTGATGTACATCATCACGTCACGGTTCGGATCTTGGGATTCGAGGACCAGCAGCTGGGCCATCACGTCGTCGGCGGAGGCGTCGTCCACCTGCACGCCGAGGAAGATGATGCGATCCTCGAACAGGCGGGAGTAGGCGTCCTGGGTCTTCATGCCATACGGGGTCTTCTCCACGAACTGCGGCATGATGTAACGGTTGGTCGGCGCGGGCTGGGCTGCGCGGGCGGAGGCCGGCATGAAACCGGCTACGCCCTGACGGCCGGCCAAGCGGTCGGCACGGGCGGCGAACTTTGCTTCTTCACTTGCCATGAGTCTCACCCCCCTGCTGGTTGTTGCCGATGGTGTCCGGCGTGGTCACGAGCTTGTCCACGAAGCCATAGTCGAGGGCTTCCTGGGCGGTGAACCAGTGGTCGTATTCGTTGTCGCGGTAGATTTCCTCGAGGGTGTGGCCGGTCTGCTCAGCGGTCAGCTCGCTCATGGTCTTCTTCATGTCCATGATGAGCTCGGCGTTGATGCGCACGTCAGTGGCGGTGCCGCCGATGCCGCCGGAAGGCTGGTGCATGAGCACACGGGCGTGCGAGGTCAGGTAACGCTTGCCCTTGGTACCGGAGCTCAGCAGGAACTGGCCCATGGAAGCACACATGCCCAGGCCCACGGTCGCCACGTCAGGCTCGATGAGCTGCATGGTGTCGTAGATGGCCATGCCGGCGGTGATGGAGCCGCCCGGCGAGTTGATGTACAGCCAGATGTCCTTCTTCGGGTCTTCGGCGGCCAGCATCAGCAGCTGAGCGCAGATGCGGTTGGCCATATCGTCCTTGACCTCTTCACCCATCCAGATGATGCGGTCTTTGAGCAGACGGTTGAAAATCGGGTCGACGGGGCCGGCCGGGACGTCATCGCCCGCCATGACCGGCAAGGTCGCAAAGGTATTGCTCACCTTGATTCTCCTTCTAATTACTCGAACATTGTTCAGACTACCGCCTTGAAGCGACTGAAGGCGGCTTTTCGCGTGCTTTTGGCGGGCAGCGTAGGGATTTCGGTTTATTCGAGGGTGTCGAGGACGTCGTCAATGAGGAGGCGGGTCTGGGAGGCGGCATCGTCGCCCAGACGCGGGAAGCGACGGGCGGCATTGGCGGGGCTGGCACCGGCGGCTCGCGCTACGTTGGACTTGCTGGCACCATGGGCCACGGCTTTTTCCGCGAGCCGATCGACCAGTGAATCGGCGACTTGGCGCATCTGTTCAGCCACCCATAATTGGGCCATATCCGCAGGTAAGTCGTAGTCTTCGGCCACATCGCTGGCTGCCTCCTGAATGGCGGCCCATAACACCATGAATGGCTTTCGATAGTAGTCAATCTGCTCAGTGAGCGGCTCAGCGGCAAGCAATTCAAGTGCCGAGCGAATTTCTGTATTTTCTGACATAGCTTTCTTTACCTCGGCTCCCCTCTCTGAGGGGGAGCTGTCGCCATAGGCGGCTTAGGGAGTTTCGACCAGGGGCAGCTCCCCAGAGAGGGGAGCCAGAATATATGTATTTACTTACGACTCAGCAACCACTTTGATATCAGTGACGACGTGGCCACGGCCATGCCGACCGGCACAAAGAAGGTAATCGGCGCTTCAGAGAGCTCCATCACCAAGCACATGGCCATAAGCGGTGCCTGTTGTGAGGCCGAAAGCAACGAAGCCGCACCGATCAAGGCACACGCGGTTACCGAATCGGTCGGAAACATCAGTATCCATACGAGGCCGAGCATCGCACCCAGCGTGGAACCTAATGCGATGCCGGGCTGCAGCACACCGCCCGACGCACCGGAGCGAATGGTCATCAGCGTCACCAGCGCTTTGGCAACAAAGGTGAGTGCCAACACACCCAGCAACATCCAGATATTGGACTGGGACAGCGGGAAACCGGCGTTCATCACGGATCCAGAAGGGCCGCTCCCACCCTGAAGCATGGCCCAGAACGATGCCATTCCAGAGCCCGCTCCCCGCCAGAGGCCGAATCGGATACATTACCGCCGCCCGTCAGCAAGTTCCATGGAGAGGCGGCCGCTGAAGATGCCGACTGCATGGCACCAGCAGTGCCGGCGGTTTCAGGAATGAATGTGCTGAATCCAAGTTGCGCTGCGGCACGGCCGTTGCCCATCACCTGCGGCACAACAGTCGCCACCAAACCGGTGATGAGACCAGCCAGCGGCATCTGCCACAGAATAGCCTTACCGGTTGGCTTGTGCGCTTCCGCCCATTGCGAACCTTTTCGGAACAATGCGCCGCCCACTCCACATGCCGCACCGCAGATCAGAGCGAACACCATTAACGTTGGCGTGGATTCCGGTTGCATGGCGGTAATGTCGTAGAACAGGTGATGCCCTTTGATCGCAACCGCCACGAATGCGGCAATGGCAGACATGCCCAGTCCAAACGCAACTTTTTCGATTGTCACATCTACCAACAGGATTTCGACGGCGAAGAACATGCCGGCCAGTGGCGCGTCATAGACGCCTCCTAGACCAGCACCGGCAGCCACTGCCACCACCATGCGCCGGTCGATGCCGTCAACGCCCTCGATATGGAACAGGTCGCAGAAACGTTGCGCGAGCATGGCGCCGAGTTCGCGTGGGGCGACTTCTCGGCCGATCGAGGCACCGGAGCCGACGATGAAAATCTGCAATACCACATGCGCAATGGTTTGCCAGAAAGGCATTCGCTTTCCCGCCACGGCCTTCTTGACTGAGGGCACCGCAGTTGTTTTGTGTCGCAGCAGATACCAGATAATGCCTGCGATGCTGAGTCCCACGGTCACCGATATCGCACGGCGTGCAGCGGGCACGCCGAATGGACCAGACAATTCTGGGCCTTCGATGTAGCCGAGCAGCACATGTTCAACGCCGTAGAGCAACAGGGTCAGCAGACCTGCTCCCACACCGATGAGCACGCCGAGCACAATGGTCGCCGCAGCGAGCCAACCAAGGCGTTTGATAGTAACCGTTGGCTGCATGTCAACCTCCGCACCCTATGCAACGAGTATGCCTTGGGAACTCCCCTCAGTCTCGCTACGCTCGACAGCTCCCCCTCAAAGAGGGGAGCCAAAGAAACAGTCCTTTTACCAGAATAGGAAGAGCCCGGAACCGTGAAACACGATTCCGGGCTCAAACAATCACGCTAACGCGATGAGGCTATGCTCACTCAGCATCCTTGGCGTCATCCTTGGCGGACAGTTCGTCGGCCACGGCGGCAGCAGCGGAAGCGGCCTCGACGGACTCGGACTCTTCGTCCTCAGCGGCCTCGCCCAGGAAGGCGGAGAGGTCCACAACCTCGCCATCAGCGGTGAACTTGACGGCGCGCATGCCGGCGAGCAGGCCCTTGGAACGGCCGACTTCCTGCACAGCGGAGCCAAGCTGGCCATTCTTGATGATGGCCTGGATGAAGTTGTTCGGGTCCATGCCGTACTGCTGGGCGATGGAAGCGAGGAAGTTGAACACGTCGGACTGGGACACCTGAACGTCCAGCTTCTCGGCCAGAGCGTCGAGCACCATCTGATCGCGCAGATCCTTCTCCACAGTCTCCTCGGCCTGAGCCTTCTGCTCCTTGGTGGCCTTCTCCGGGTCCGGGGTCATGCCCTTGAGCTGCTCTTCGACCATGTTGGCCTTGACACCCTTCGGCACCGGGATCTCGAGGCCTTCCTGCAGCTTGGCGATGAAGGCATCGCGAGCCTCGGTGGCCTGACGACCTTCGGCGTCCTGAGCGGCAGCCTTGCGGATGTCAGCCTTGAGCTCGTCCAGAGTGTCGAACTCGGAAGCTTCGGAAGCGAACTCATCGTTCAGCTCCGGCAGTTCCTCAGCCTTGACGGAGTTGACCTTGACCTTCACGGTGGCCTTCTGGCCCTCGTGCTCGCCGGCTTCCAGCGTGCCTTCGAAGGTGGTCTCCTCGCCGGCGGACAGGCCGTCAAGGGCCTCGTCCAGACCGTCGAGCATGGTGTTGGAGCCGAGCTCGTAGCTCACGCCTTCCTGGGAGTCGACGGTCTCGCCGTCAATCTCAGCAGTCAGGTCGATGTTGGCGAAGTCGCCCTTGGCGGCCGGGCGGTCCACGCCGACCAAGGTGCCGAAGCGCTGACGCAAGGTCTCGAGGCGCTTGTCGACGTCCTCATCCTTGACTTCCGGCTTGGAGATGGCGATCTCAAGACCGTCGATTTCCGGCAGTTCGATGTCAGGACGACGCTCGACGGTGGCGGTGAACTTCAGCTTGGTCTCGTCGTTGGCGGACTGCGGAACATCCTGCACGTCGAACTCCGGCTGAGCCATCGGACGAATCTTCTTCTCATCCAGGGCCTTGGAGTACAGCTCCGGGACCGCGTCGTTCACGGCCTCACCGGCGACGGCGGCGAAACCGATGCGCTGGTCGATGATCTTGCCGGGAACGTGGCCCTTACGGAAGCCGGGAACGTTCACCTGCTTGGCGATTTCCTTACGGGCCGCATCCAGATACGGGTTGAGCTCTTCCGGTTCAACAGTGACGGTGAGCTTCACCTTGGTGGGCTCGAGGTTACGAACGCTGATCTTCACGCTAATGACTCCTCAAAAGTCGTTATTTCTTACAGTTCTGCCGTAAGGCAACCTCTACATGATAACGCCACTTACGGACGGTGCAATGAGTTTCACTTGCCAGTTCCTTGCGCCCTGCTCGATCAGGAACGTCTCGACGTCCACTTCCACCGGGTCTTCCACCCAGCACAGGTTGCGTAGGATCTGTGGCTTGATGATCATCTCGGCCGGCGTGCGGGTGTCTTCGGCGATGCGGTTGATCACACGCCGCACCCGTTGCAGACGGTCATAACGCTCCGGATGGCGCTGTTGCCACAGCCGCATGGATCGGGGGGCGCGTTCACCACACCGTTTTCATCCTGTTCGGGGGCGGGCATGGTAGGCCATTGGGTGGGCTTCAGGGCTATGGCTCGATCGATGGCCTGCTTCCAGACCTTCGGTTTGACCGCACGCTGAATCGGCGCGTACCGCTCGAACATTTTGTCCTGCTCGGTGCCGGTATGGATGCGCACACGCTCGTTCAGGGATCGGAGCGCGCGGAATTGGGCAGCATTGTGCGGCTTGTTGGTCGCCGCCTCGATGATTGATGAATCGGCCAATAACAGGCTGGGCGCAATATCGTATTGCCGGGCGAGTCGGTCGCGCTCCTCCCATAGGGATTTGGCGATGGCCAAGCCCCTTGGATCACGACTCAGCTGGGTGATGCGCGAGATACGCAGCCAAGGAATCGGATGCGGTTTGCGCGGGGCAAGGCCCGCAACCAAAGCGTGAGAAAACTCTTCAGCGGCCCACTCGTCCTTGCCTGCGGCTTTCAGGTCACGACGCATCATGGTTTCAAGTTCGATAAGCACCTCCACGTCGAGCGCCGCATAGTTGCGCCAGTCGCGCGGAAGCGGACGGTAGGACCAATCGGCGGCGGAATGCTCTTTGGCTAGCGTGATGCCGAGGTAGTGTTCGGTGACGGCGGCCAGACCAAAGCGGTGCAGGCCGAGCAATCGCGCCGCTATTTCCGTGTCGAACAGGGCTTTGGGTTTGAGCCCGATTTCGGCGAATCCGGGCAAGTCCATCAGAGAATCATGCAGAATCCACGTGGCGTCGCCCACGGCGTCATTGAATTCATTCCAATCAGCTCCGGCCCGGGTCAGGGCGACGGGATCAAGCAAGGCGATGCCTGCACCCTCACGTTTGAACTGAATCAGCCAATCCTCGTGTCCATAGCGGAAGCCGGACGCCCGTTCGGCGTCGGCGGCCAGCGAGCCCGTCGCCTCGGCCAGCGCATCGCAGACACGATGATAGCCGTCCAGCGTCGAAGTGACATCGGGTACTCCCCCGCGAGGCTCTTTCAGCAGTCGGGGTTCGGTGTCACGGACGTCACTCAACTGGCGTCATCCTCCTCAAAACGGATGGTGGATCGATGAATGCGGCCCACGAGCGGACTTGTGCGCCGGCGTCCATAGTACCGTCCGGCCCGGTCCCGTCAAGCGGGGTCCATGAGACGCGAATCTCACACCCGGCGCTGGTGGAGCCGGCCATCGAGCCAAAAGCCGTGTTTTGGGTCACGGTGACTGTGCCGGATACCGAATCCGGCTCGATGCCGTCGAAATAGTCGCATGTCATCCCAGTACATGCCGGGGGTCAGAGAATCGTTTTCGGCGGTTTCCAGCGGCAGTCGCGCGAACGCCACGCAACGCCAGTTGGAATCCCAGTCAATGCGCAGCTCATGAGCATAAAGCATCATGATCCAGCCTGTGGCGATTCGTGATTCGGCATCGCTGCCAAGACCGGCGGAAAAGGCATCGCCGAGGGCACGCTCTCCCGCTTCGAATTCCACGCCGATACCATAATCGGCCAAGGTGGAAGGCACGGGAATCTCCCGATAGCGCACGTCATGGATGCGCTTCATGGTGCTGACGGATTCGACGGCTGCCCATACTTCATCCGGCACACCCTGAGGGCGCACGGGGCGTCCGTCGTTGGACTCTCCGTAGGAAATGCGTAGATGTCGGCCATATCTCTAGGGTATGGGCGAACGGGCCGAATCGTGGTATTTACGCGCGGTTCGGCCCTGCAATTTAATACACGGTGAAGCCGTGGTCCTTGAACTGGTTGGCCACCCGTTCGCGGGTGGCGGCGTTGGGTCCCTTCTGGTTCTCCAGCGGGTATGGGATGCGCAGTTCGTGCCACTTCGGGCGGCCAAGCTGGTGGAATCCCAGCACGTCGATGTGTTCGACGGCATCGCCGAAGGACTCGCAGATCTTCGCCACGTTTTCGACGTTTTCTTCGGAGTCGGTCAGGCCCGGCACGAGCACAAATCGCACCCAGATCTTTCTTGCCGGCCTTGGCCAGTCGCTGGCCAAAATCGATGGTGGGCTGCAAGGTGCCGCCGGTGACCTTGTGATAGGTCTCCCTCGTCGCCGGATTTGACGTCGAGCAGACACAGGTCGATGTCCTCGAGCATCTCGTCGGTGTAGCTCGTGTTGAGGAAGCCGGACGTGTCGAGGCAGGTGTGCACGCCCATCTCCTTGGCGGCATGGAACACACGCGAGACGAAGGCGGGCTGCATCATGGATTCGCCGCCGGAGAAGGTGATACCGCCATGCGTGGCCTTGAACAGGTCCTTGTAACGATCGACCTTCTTGATCATGGCGTCAAGGTAGACGGGCTTGCCGTCGCGCATCTTCCAAGTGTCCGGGTTCTGGCAGTACTGGCAGCGCAGCGGGCAGCCGGACATGAACACGGGCATGCGGGTGCCCGGTCCATCCACGGAGGTGTTGATGTCCCAAGAGTGGACGAAGCCGATATCACCGGATTTCAGGGCGGAAAGGCGGTCACGTCGGTCGAGTCCGATTGGGGATTCAAAGCCGGAAAGGCCACCCATCAAAGTCTGCGAGGCATAGGTCTTCGATTCCTTGAGCATATGCCTGGTCGTGGTGCGGAACGTGGGTGTTGCGGGCATCGTTGTCCTCCTGTTCCAAATGATGCGAAAAGTCTGTGGGAAATAAGGAAGGGGGTGGAGCCGTGCCCCACCCCTTCAGTTAGTCATTGCCGCGGTTCGCGGGGTTGGTCATCAGTCGACGACGGCACCCTGGTGGAAGGTACGGGAGATGACGTCGAGCTGCTGCTCCTTGGTGAGCTTGACGAAGTTCACCGCGTAGCCGGAGACACGCACGGTCAGGTGCGGGGTACTTTTCGGGGTGCTCGACGGCGTCCTCCATGGTCTCCTTTGCGCAGAACGTTGATGTTCGCGTGGTAGAGGCCGTGGCCGTTGCCGGCGTCCAGGATGCCGACCAGGTTGCCGATGCGCTCGTCCTCGTCGCGGCCCAGGCCATCAGGGTGATGGTGTTGGTCAGCGAGATGCCGTCAAGAGCGTCGTTGTAGTCGATCTTTGCCGACGGAGAACATGGACGGCAGCATGCCGTGGGAGTCCATGCCGTTCTCCGGGTTGGCGCCCGGAGCGTACGGGGTGCCCTTGGCGTGGCCGGACGGGAAGGAACCGGTGTTCTTGCCGTACTCGACGTTGGAGGTGATCGTCAGGATGGACTGGGTCGGGACGGCGCCGCGGTAGACCGGGAGCCTCTTGACCTGGCCCATGACCGTGGAGACGACCCACTTGGCGATGTCGTCGGCGCGGTCGTCGTCGTTGCCGTAGACCGGGAACTCGCCCTCGGTGCGGTAGCCGACGATCAGGTCGTCGTCGGCGCCCTCAACGTACTCGTACTCGTGGCCTTCCAGGGTCTTCGCGTCCTTGTTGTAGATCGGGTAGACCTTGGCGTACTTGACGGCGGCGAGGGAGTCGGCGGCGATGGACAGACCGGACATGCCGCAGCCGAGGGTGCGGTACACTTCCTTGTCGTGCAGGGCCATCTCGATGGACTCGTACGCGTACTTATCGTGCATGTAGTCGATGATGTTCAGGGCCATGACGTAGGTCTCGGACAGCCATTCGAGGGCCTTCTCGTAGTTGTTCTTGACCTTCTCGTAATCGAGGGTGCCGTCGGCCTCCGGGGTAATCGGCTCGATCACGCCCTTGTCGATGACCTGCATGCCGGTCATCTCGTCGCGGCCGCCGTTGATGGCGTACAGCAGGCCTTGGCGGAGTTCACGCGGGCGGCGAAGAACTGCATCTGCTTGCCGACACGCATCGGGGACACGCAGCAGGCGATAGCCGCGTCGTCGCCCCAGTGGCTACGAATCTCCTTGTCGGACTCGTACTGGATGGCCGAGGTGTCGATGGAGATCTTGGCGCAGAAGCGCTTGTAGGCCTCAGGCAGCTTCGGATCCCAGAAGATGGTGATGTTCGGCTCGGGGCCAGGTCCGAGGTGCTCGAGGGTCAGGGTGTTGAGCAGACGGAACGAGGTCTTGGTGACCATCGAACGGCCGTCATCGCCGAAGCCGGCGTCGGACCAGGTCGCCCAGTACGGGTCGCCGGAGAAGATCGAATCGTAGTCCTTGGTACGCAGGAAGCGCACGATACGCAGCTTCATGACGATGTTGTCGATGAGCTCCTGGGCGTCGGTCTCGGTGATCTTGCCGGCCTGGAGGTCGCGCTCGATGTAGCAGTCGAGGAAGGCGGAGTTGCGGCCGAAGGACATGGCGGCGCCGTCCTGGGACTTGATGGAGGCCAGGTAGCCCATGTAGGTCCACTGCACGGCTTCCTGCGCGGTCTGGGCCGGGCGGGACAGGTCGAGCCGTACTCGTTGCCGAGGTTGATGAGCTTCTTCAGAGCCTTGATCTGCTCGTCGTGCTCCTCACGGAAGCGGATCCAGTGCTCGATCTCCGGCTCGGTGAAGTCGTTGCGGTACGGCACGGAGTCCTTGTCGCGCTTCTTGAAGGCGATGAGCTTGTTCACGCCGTACAGGGCGACGCGGCGGTAGTCGCCGATGATGCGGCCACGGCCGTAGGCGTCCGGCAGACCGGTGAGGATCTTGTTGTGGCGGGCGACCTTGATCTGCTTGGTGTACACGCCGAAGACGCCGTCGTTGTGGGTCTTGCGGTACTTGGTGAAGATCTTCTTGATCTCCGGATCCGGTTCCTTGCCGGCTTCCTTGATGGCCTGCTCGACCATGCGCCAGCCACCGTTCGGCATCATCGCGCGCTTGCAGGGAACGTCGGTCTGGAGGCCAACGACCACGTTATCGACTTCCGGGGAGTCGATGTAGCCGGCCGGGAAGGCGTCGACGTCGGCCGGGGTATGGGTGTCCACGTCGTAGACGCGCTGCTTGCGCTCCACGGCCAGGTAGTTGTCGTCGAGGTACTTCCACAGGTGCTTGGTCTTCTCGGTGGCAGGAGCCAGGAATGTCTCGTCGCCCTCGTACGGGGTGTGTAGTTCTTCTGGATGAAGTCGCGGACGTCAATATCCTTCTGCCAGTTGCCCTCGGTGAAGCCGGCCCACGCCTTGGCGTCGAGCTCCTCCTGGGAGACAGCTGCATTTTCCACTGCGGTCATGTCACTCCTTAAATGGGGTTGTAGGTTTCGCATCTTCACGGAACCCTTGGTTCAACAGTGTAGTTGGCACTTGCTTGAGAAAAGCTGAAATTGGGAGTGAGCTATCTCACATTGTTTTTGTGAACGCTACCATTCCAATGGCTTCTAGATATTGATGGGACTATTGCACGTCTCCAGATATGGGAAACCGCTCATACTGTGATGTTCGTATGAGCGGTTCGGTCTTGAGATTGACAGCAGAACCGTATCAGTCAGTTTTCGACCGTCAATCCTCGGGGCGAGCCTGTGCGGGTTTCACGCCGTAGTTCTTCCAGCGCCGGTTCTCCTCCTCCCATCTGGCATTGCGGTCCACCACGATGTCCCACGCATGTTCGGCGTCTTCCTTGGTCTTGTACGGACCCATGCGCTGTTCGATCGGTGAGACCATGCCCAACTCGGCCTGCTTCTTGACGGTGTTGAAATACCACTGCTTCTTGTTATCGTCTGTCATTGGTACCTCCTCAACGGTATTACTTGCTCCCGCTGGCGGGAGCAATATATGTTTATTCCCTGAATGCGTTGGTGACGGGCAGTCGGCGGTCGCGGCCGAACGCGAGGGCCGTGACCTTGGGACCCAGCGGGTATTGGCGGCGCTTCCATTCGGCGCGGTCCACCAATCGCATCACGGTGTCTACGGTGACCTGGTCGAAGCCGTCGGCTAACAGGTCGGCGCGGCCGTGCGCGTGCTCGATGTATGCGGCGAGCACCTTGTCGAGCAGCGCGTATTCGGGCAGGGAGTCGGAGTCCTTCTGCCCGGGGCGCAACTCGGCCGAGGGTGCCTTCTCGATGGAGGAGACCGGAATCATCACGCCGTCCTTCAACGGGATGCCGGTGTTGCCGTCCTCGTTGCCCACGATCTTGAGACCGCCGATGCCGACGCCTGCGGCCGCGGCCTTGTTACGCCAACGGCTGATCTCCCAGACACGGGTCTTGAGCAGGTCCTTGATGGGTGCGTAGCCGCCTACCGCATCGCCGTAGATGGTCGAGTAGCCGCAGGCGAGCTCTGACTCGTTGCCGGTGGCCACGGCGAGCAGACCGCGCGAATTGGAGCTGGCCATCACGATCACACCGCGGATGCGGGCCTGCAGGTTCTCGGCGGAGACGCCATCAAGGTCAAGTTGCTGTTGGTAGGCGTTGAACAATGGCTCAATGGGCTGGACCTCGTAATGGGCGCCAATGTTGGAGGCCAAATCGGCGGCGTCGTCTTTGGAACCGTCGGAGGAGTACATGGAGGGCATGGAGATGCCCCAGACGTTCTCGCCGCCGCATGCGTCGGCCGCCATGGCGGCTACCAGTGCGGAGTCGATGCCTCCTGAGAGGCCCAGCGTCACGCCGGTGAAGTGGTTCTTGGCCATGTAGTCCTTGAGGCCGAGCACGCAGGCGGTGTATACCTCTTCGTCCGGGTCGAGTTCCGGAACGATCTCGGCCTTGGCCTGATGTTCGGCGGCGGAATCGAAGTCCCAGAACGTCAGGTTTTCCATGAACATCGGGCTGCGTTCGATAAGCGTGCCGTCGGCGTCGACCACGAAGCTGCCGCCGTCGAAGACGAGGTCGTCTTGACCGCCGACCTGATTCAGGTAGATGACCGGGGCGTTAACCTCGGCGGCACGACGCTGGGCGAGCTCGAAACGGGTGTTGGTCTTGCCTTCCTCATACGGCGAGCCGTTGATGGTGAGCAGCAGGTCGATGTTCTTGGTGGCCAGGTCGGCCACCGGGCCGCCGTCCTGCCAGATGTCCTCGCAGATGGCCACGCCAATGGTGGCGCCGTCCACGTCGAGGGTCACGGAGCGGTCGCCGGCGGAGAAGATGCGGAATTCGTCGAACACGCCGTAGTTGGGCAGGAAGTGCTTGTCGTAGCCAGCCCAGACCACGCCTTTGGTGCAAGACCACCAGTCGGTTGCGCGGCTTGGAGGTCTTGCGGTCGGTGCCCACGGTGCCGACCACCACGAACAGATCGCCGAGGCCGTCGTCGTTGAGCTGGGTGGCGAGTTCGTTGGCCTTGTCCCATGCGGCTTGGCGGAAGGTGCGGCGCAGGGCCAGATCCTCGATGGGGTATCCGGTGAGGGTCATTTCCGGGAAAACAACCACTTGGGCGTTTCCTGCGGCGGCTTTACGGGAGTAGTCGAGCACCTTGGCGGCGTTGGCGTCAAGCGCGCCGACGCAGGTGTCGATCTGGGCGAGTGCGAAGCGAAGCTGTGTCATAGATTCTTAGTGTAGCCGCGTATGACGTCGGATTGCCTGTTCTTCCGGCTTGGCGTCATTCATTAGGTCGTTTTTGCGTTCATTAGGTCACTGCAATGCGATATCAGTCGTTGCAATGGCGCGATTCCAACAACCAGTATCGCCGTTCACCGACCTAATGGACGATGAATCGACCTAATGAACGAATGCCACTCCCTCAGTCAGCTTCGCTGATAGCTCGTCCTGCACTTATGGACGGGCGAGGCCCGCGCATATCTGGTTCGGCTGTCGCCTCACCTTCGGCTACAGACAGCCCACTGGGCTGTCTGCCTAACGCCTCAGCCTCCGGAGGTGAGCCAGAAAAGGATTTACTTCAGCTCGTTGAGCACGCGCAGAGCGGTGTTGACGTAGAAGTTGACGAAGGTGGGGAATGGATTCGTCGAGACCCACGAAATGCGGGCTATGCCAGTCGGCGCAACCTTCCTGGCCGTTTGACCCGACGAACGCGAACACCGGCAACGTCACCTTGGCGAATTCGCAGAAGTCCTCCCCCCGCCATCGACTGACGTATCGGTTCGAGCTGCGCGTAGTCGTTGACATCCGCCGCCACGGCCTTGGCGAGACCTGGATCGGAGACCAGCGGGTCTTGAAAGTCATCCCAGACCACGTCGGCGCTGATGCCGTATGCCTCGGCGGTGTGTTCCACCACTTCCTTGAATCGGCGGCCGACCAGATTGCCATCCGACTTGTGGAAATAGCGCACAGTCCCTTGGAATCCGGCTTCGGCGGGCACCACGTTCCACACATGGCCGCCGTGCACTTCGGTAACGGACAGCACCAGCGGGTGGAAGGGCGTGACGTTGCGGCTCACGATGGTCTGCAGGCTCAGAATAATACTGGCGAGCGCTTCGATGGGCCCGGTGCCCTTGTACGGGTAACCGGCGTGGGTGCCTTGGGCGTGGAGGGTCACGCGGAATTTCACGCAGCCGGCCATCATCGGCTCAACGCCGATGGCCAGCTGGCCGGGCGCATAGTTGGGGTTGTTGTGCGTGCCGATAATGGCTTCGACGTCATCCACGAGTCCGGCGTCGATCATGGCGCGAGCGCCTTGGCCGGTCTCCTCACTCGGCTGGAACAGAATCTTGATCGAGCCGGCGAACTTGTCACGGTGCTCGGCGAGCCAGAAGGCGGCACCGAGCAGACCGGTCATGTGCAGGTCGTGGCCGCAGCCGTGCATCACGCCTTCATTGACGGAGCTGAACTCCAGTCCGGAGTCTTCCACGATGGGCAGGCCGTCGATGTCAGCGCGCAGCCCGATACGCGGCCCGGGACCGGCCTCGCCCTGAATGAGCCCCACAACACCAGTCTCCAGCGGGTTGTGCAGGATCTCGATGCCGTGCGCCTTGAGCTGGTCGGTCAGATAGATGCTGGTGCCGAATTCACGGAAACTACGCTCCGGATGGGCGTGCAGGTAGTGGCGGATAGTGATGAGTTCGTGGTCGATGTCGATATGTTCACTCATGGTTCCCGATTCTAGTAGCGCGAAGAATATATTGCGGCCCTCGCTCCATATTGGCGAGGGCCGCGATCTATGGGGTCAGTATGCCTTGTTATTGCTGGCGTTTGAGCAGTCGTTTGGCGATGGCGTTGGCGATGCCCTGCACCACCTGGACCAGTACGATCATGATGATCACGGCCGTCCAGGTGACGGTCTGGTCGAACTTCTGGTAGCCGTAGGCGATGGCGAAGTTACCGAGACCGCCACCGCCGATGTAGCCGGCCATGGCAGACATGTCGAGCACGCCAATGAACAGGAAGGCGTAGGCCAGGATCAGCGGTGCCAGGGCTTCGGGGATGAGCACGGTGCGGATGATGGTGAGCTTGCCGGCACCCATCGAACGCGCGGCCTCGATTACTCCCGGGTCGACCGGCACGAGATTCTGTTCGACCAGACGCGAGGTGGCGAAGGTGCACATCACCACCATCGGGAAGATGGCGGCCACGGTGCCGATGGACGTGCCGACCACGACGATGGTGAGCGGCTGCATGGCTGCCAGGAAGATGATGAACGGAATCGGGCGCACGATGTTGACGATGATGTCAAGGATGCGGTAGACGACCGCGTTCTCGAACAGGTTGCCGGGGCGGGTGCCATAGAGCACCACGCCGAGGATCAGGCCGAGGAATCCGCCGATGACGAGGGTGACGAGCACCATGGTCAGGGTCTGGCCAATGGATTCGAACAGTAGTGGACGCAGCACGTTCCAGTCGCTATGCGGGTTGGCGAGGATGATCATGCGTTGGCTCCTTCATGTGCGGCGGCGGACGCGGCGGGCGCGGTGGCAGTATCGGCCGCCAGTGGGTCATGGGCGCGGTCTTCGGCGTAGGAGGCATGTCCGGCGACTGCGTCGGCGTAGGCCACAGGCTTTGTGGCGGTGCCGAAGTCGATGACGTCGCTATTGGCGGCGAGCTCGCGCAGGAATTCGTCCACATGCCAGCCGGGCCCGTTGAATTCGTAGGTGATGGCACCGATGGCGGTCCCCTTGACCGTGTCGATGCCGCCGTAGAGCAGGCTGGATTCGACGCCGTATTTGGCGATGAGTTCGGAGATATTCTGTCCGGATGCCTTGAGTTCATGGCCTTGGGTGCCGGAAACGTCCTTTTGGCGGATAAGCACGGTGACAATGCGGCCCGACCATTCGTGATGCAATCGCTCGACCCGGTCTTCCTCGGGCAGGCCAGACAATGCGGTGGCAATGAATCGCTTGGTCACCGGCTGCTGGGGTGCAGCGAACACATCGTATACGTCGCCGGATTCGACCACGCGTCCGGCGCTCATTACGGCCACGCGGCCGGCAATCTGCTGGACCACGTTCATCTGATGGGTGATAAGCACAATGGTGATGCCGAATTCTCGTTCACACGCTTGAGCAAGGCCAGCACTTCGGTGGTGGTTTCCGGGTCGAGCGCGCTGGTGGCTTCGTCGGCGAGCAGAATCTCCGGATTAGTGGCCAGTGCGCGGGCGATGCCGACGCGCTGCTTCTGGCCGCCGGACAGCTGCGAAGGGTATTTGTTTGCGTGCTCACTGAGGCCCACGAATTCAAGGAGTTCGTTGACACGACGATCCTGATAGTCCTTGCGCCAGTGATCGAGTTGCAGTGGGTAGGCGATGTTCTGGGCCACGGTTTTGGTGGAGAACAGGTTGAACTGCTGGAAAATCATGCCGATTTTCTGGCGGATGGGCCGCAGCTTGGTCTCACTCAGAGAGGTGATATCAGTACCAAGCACGGTCACAGTGCCGGAGGTGGGTCGTTCGAGCGCGTTGATAAGCCGGACCAGTGTGGATTTGCCTGCACCGGAATAGCCGATGATGCCGAAGATGTCACCGCGATCGATGGTCAGGCTGACGTCATCCACGGCTCGTGCGATGTTCGCGCCGCGTCCGCGTGTTTTGAATTCCTTCACGACATGGTCGAAGGTGATGATGGGGTCGCTCATAGTGCTCCCTGATGCTGGTTGTTGGTGTCCGGTCACGGAAGCGGAGCGAATCCCGATTGTTGGCTCGGGTACTCGCTCCGCTTGGTGTTAATGGCTATGGACAGGCTAGTCGTGCGCTCGTATCAGCCGCGGCTCACTGCTGGGCCTTGGCATCCTTCTCAATGTCGGACAGGAAGCCTTGCAGCTCGCTGGCGCTGAACTTGTCGGCGAACACCGCGGTACCGCCGGAGTTCTCCTGCAGGGCGTCGAGCACATCCTTCTGCTGGTAGATGGAAACGAGCTTCTTGTAGGTCTCGTTGTTCACGTCCGCCTTGCGGGCCACCCACACGTTGATGTAGGGGCGAGCCTCTTCGGATTCGGCGTCATCCTGGTAGATGGCGTCCTTCGGGTCGAGACCGGCATCGGCCACGTAGTCGTTGTTGATCACACCAGCGGCGATGGTCGGGTCCTTCAGGGTGGTGGCCACCTGTTCGGCCTTGAGCGGGGTGACCTTGACCTTGCTCTTTGGCTTCGTCGATGTAGGCCGGGGTGGAGAAGGCGGTCCAGTCGCCCTTGAGCGTCACGAGACCGGCGGCCTTGAGCACGCCGATAGCGCGGGCCTGGTTGGTTTCGTCGTTCGGAATGGTGACGGTGTCGCCCTGCTTCAGGTCCTTGATGTCCTTGACCTTGGTGGAGTACACGCCGAGCGGGTAGATGGCGGTGCCGCCGATGGGCTGCAGGTCCTTCTTGTTGCTCACGTTGTAGTTGGCCAAGTAGAGCAGGTGCTGGAATTCGTTGAGGTCCAGCTCGCCGGAGTCAAGGGCCGGGTTTTCGGAGGTGTAGTCCTGGAAGTCGACGATGTCGACGTAGATGCCGGCCTTCTCGGCGTCCTGCTTGAACTTGACCCATTCGGGGTTGGTAGCGCCGACCACGCCGATCTTGACCGGGTTGCCCTTGCTGCCCTTGGCGGACGACTCGTTGGCACCGGCAAACGCGCGGTAGCCGAAGAACGCGGCCACGGCGATAATCGCCACGACCACGATGGTGATGATGACGTTGCGGGCGGTGTGGTTCACACGCACCGGCTCGTTATTGTTAGGAGCGGCCGGGGTTGCCGGCTGGGTTGCTGCTGTCATTGGATTTCCTCTCTCCAAAATTGATGTCGGGTAACACCATAACGCGCTTGAACCGCGAAAGTGACGGAAAAATGGCCGATTGCCATATAGGTGTCTTTTTATGGCGCGCATGCAATGTCCGGGATTCGTGCGTTTGATAACCCGCTATAGGCGTGCCGAACACGCCGGAAAGCACGTCGAGAGGGGCTTTGACAATGGAAGCTATGACTACCGATACTGCCAATGCCGATATCCGAGCCGTATTCTTCGATATCGATGGCACGCTCACCAGTTTCACGACCCATACGGTGCCGGATTCCACAATCGAGGCGATTCACCGGCTGCAGGCCGCAGGCGTCAAGGTGCTGATTTGCACGGGCCGCGCGCCTTCACAGATGCACGTGGTGCTGGATACCATGCCGGTGACGTTCGATGGCGTGGTGGCGTTCAATGGGCAGTATTGTTTTGATGACACCGGCTTCTTTGCCTCGCAGGCCTTGGATACTGCTGATATTGAGGTGATTCTCGACTGGCTGGACCGTCACCCCGATGTGGTGTGCAATTTCGGCGAGAAGGATTACGTGTACTTCAACCAGTCCAATGATCTGCTTCGCGCCACGTGGAGCAAACTGGGCAAAACCGCACCGACCCGGTATTTCGAGGACCCGCGCACCCGCGCGCTGGATCATGAGACTTTCCAGATCAGTCCCTTTGTCGGGCCCGAGCTGGAGGCCGAACTGGTGGGACTGTGCAGCAATGTGCGCGGGGTGCGTTGGCATCCGGATTTCACGGATCTGATTCCGGCCGATGGCGGCAAGCCGCGCGGCATCCAGCGGTTCATGGCGCATTACGGCATCACGCGCGAGCAGACCATGGCCTTCGGCGATGGCGGCAATGACACGGATATGCTCGCCTACGCCGGCATCGGGGTCGCGATGGGCAATGCGACCGCCGAGCCCAAGGCCGCCGCCGACTACATCACTGACGATGTGGACCACGACGGTGTGCGAAATGCCCTGCTGCATTTCAGGGTGCTACGCGATTAAAACATCACAACAGTTCGCTTTGTTCTGCCCCGCCGTGACAGGGCTTATGCATAAGCAAAGGGCTCGGGACGAATCCCGAGCCCTTTGGTGTTAGCGAACTAACAACACCGTGGAGGTGTTATCACTCGTTGTCGCCAGCGGTAGCGGCGGTAGCGGTGACGGCACCCTTCTTGTCGGTGTTCACGCCGGAGTACACCCAGTCGGTGTAGTCCGGGTGGTCGTAGCCGTTGTCGACGGCGAACTGGAAGGCCTCATCACGGAACTTCTCGAGCTCGTCGATCTTGTCGGCGTACTTGTCGGCGTCGATCATGCGCAGAGCCTCAGCGGTCAGCTCGTAGCGGTCGATGCGGTTGACACGAACCATGTCGTACGGGGTGGTGGTGGAGCCTCCTCCTCGTAGCCGTGGACGTTGAAGTTGTCGTGGTTCGGACGGTCGTAGATCAGGCCACGCACGTCGTGAGCGTAGGAGTGGTACGCGAACAGCACCGGCTTGTCGGCGGTGAAGATGTCGGCGAACTCCTCGTCGGTCAGAGCCTCGTCGTTCTCCTTGGCGGACTGCAGGGAGAGCAGGTCGGCAACGTTCACAACCTTGAACTTGACGCCCAGTTCCTTCAGCTTGTCGGAAGCAGCCATGATCTCCTGAGTCGGGACATCGCCGGCGGCGGCAAGCACGACCTCGGCCTCATCGTTGTTCTTGGCGGTGGAAGCCCAATCCCAAGCGGCGGCACCCTTCTCGAGCTCGGCACGAGCCTCGTCCAGGGTCAGCCAGGTGGCAGCAGGCTGCTTACCAGCGATGATGGCGTTGATCTTGTTGGTGGACTTGTAGCACTTCTCGGCGATGGCCAGCAGCATGTTCGCATCGGTGGCGAAGTAGATGCCGATGACGTGGTCGTTGTGGAAGCACTTGTTCAGCAGGACGGAGGTGACACCCGGATCCTGGTGGGAGAAGCCGTTGTGGTCCTGACGCCAAACATGGGAGGAGACCAGCAGGTTCATGGAGGCGATCGGCTTGCGCCACGGAATCTCGCGGACGGTAGCCTCAAGCCACTTGGCGTGCTGGTTCAGCATGGAGTCGATCACGTGGACGAAGGACTCGTAGGAGCTCCAGATGCCGTGACGACCGGTCAGCAGGTAGGCCTCGAGGAAGCCTTCCATCTGGTGCTCGGACAGCTGCTCAACGACCTGGCCGGAGACGTGCATGTGCTCGTCGACCTCGTCGGAGATGTAGCCGGCATCCCACTGCTTGTTGGTGACTTCGTAGGGAAGCCTGCAGACGGTTGGAAGCGGTCTCATCCGGTCCGAAGATGCGGAAGTCGCGCGGGTTGTTCTTGATGATGTCGCGAGTGTAGGCACCCAGGGTACGGGTGGCCTCGAGCTGGCCCCAGCCGTGGCCGTACTCAGCCACTTCCTTTGACCTCGTAGTCCTCGAGGTTCGGCAGCTTCAGGTCGTTGCGGATCACACCACCGTTGGCGTTCGGGTTGGCACCGATACGCAGCTCGCCCTTCGGCATGAAGGCAAGGACGTCGTCCTTGACAGCACCGTTGGCGTCGAACAGCTCTTCCGGCTTGTAGGACTCGAGCCAGTTCTTGAGAACCTCGAAGTGGGCCTCGGTGTCGCGGGCGGAAGCCAGCGGCACCTGGTGGGAACGCCAGGAGCCCTCGGTCTTCTTGCCGTCGATGTACTTCGGGCAGGTCCAGCCCTTCGGGGGTGCGGAAGATCAGCATCGGGTAGAACGGACGGTGCACGTTGTCGGTCTGAGCGGTGGCCTTGATGTCGCAGATCTCGTCCCAGATGGTCTCCCCACAGCTCGGCGAAGCGACGGTGGATGGACATGTGGTCCTCATCATCGAAGCCAGCGACGAACTCGTAGGGCTCGTAACCCATGCCGTGGAAGAACTCGTGGAGCTCTTCGTCGGAGATGCGGACAGGATGGTCGGGTTGGCGATCTTGTAGCCGTTGAGGTGCAGGATCGGCAGCACGATACCGTCGGTGCGCGGGTTCACGAGCTTGTTGGACTGCCAGCCGGTAGCCAGCGGGCCGGTCTCAGCCTCGCCGTCGCCGACGATGGCCGGGACAAACAGGCTCGGGTTGTCCATGATGGCGCCGTAAGCGTGGGACAGAGCGTAACCCAGCTCACCACCCTCGTGGATGGAGCCCGGGGTCTCCGGAGCGAAGTGGGACGGAATGCCGCCCGGGTAAGAGAACTGACGGAAGAACTTCTGCAGACCAGCTTCGTCCTTGGTGATCTTCGGGAAGGTCTCGGTGTAGGTGCCGTCCAGGTAGGACTGGGAGGTACCGGCCGGGCCACCGTGGCCCGGGCCCATGATGATCACGGTGTTCTGGCCGTGGTCAGCAATGAAACGGTTGATGTGGCCGATGAGGAAGTTCAGGCCAGGGGTAGTGCCCCAGTGGCCCACCAGACGGTGCTTCACATCTTCGCGGGTGAAGGGCTCCTTCATCAGCGGGTTGGAACGCAGATAAATCTGGCCGATGGAAAGGTAGTTGGCAACGCGCCAGTACTTGTCAACGCCTTCGAGGGGCTTCCTCGGAAACCGGAGCGTTGAGTTTCTTCCAAGGGGTGCCAATAACAGGACTCGTCATGTGTACTCCTGTACTCCTGCACGTGATCGTGCGATTGATTATTTCTGTTCGGTCACGGTCCCTGACCCTTGCGGTGCCAAGGTTTTCCGTTCCCAATCAATCGTCATGGTACGAGGACAACGCGACTTTTGAACGATTTCTTGCGGGTGTGTTCGAAATTGTTGCGGATATTTCAGTATTTGTGCGGTTCGACTGACCGTTTGTCAACATTAGTTTTTTCAACATACTTTTTCAAAACAGCGGAAGCATGCGGAAATCCAGCATTTGGCTAGAACAGCGCACGTTCGATTTCCCATGTTCGAAATCGGCGTGTTGTCCGTCTACAGGCATGTAGTTTGTTCGATTTGCGCACATAGTCTCTGCGTGTCGGCCTTGTCGCCTTGACCAGTGATAATCAGGGGTGTTCAGCCCACGTAAAATTCCAATGAACGTTAGGGGGAATATCAATGGCAAACGGTCCTGTGCTTGTCGTCGACTTCGGCGCCCAGTACGCCCAGCTCATCGCCCGCCGGGTGCGCGAAGCAGGCGTGTACTCCGAGCTGGTCCCTCATTCCATGCCGGTCGACGAGATCCTGGCCAAGGATCCGAAGGCGATTATTCTGTCTGGCGGCCCGGCCTCCGTGTTCCGAGCCCGGCGCGCCGACCATAGACACCAAGGTATTCGAATCCGGTGTTCCGGTGCTTGGTATCTGCTACGGCTTCCAGGTCATGGCCTATGAGCTCGGCGGCAAGGTGGATAAGGCCGCGCTCGGCGAATACGGCAAGACCTCAGCCACCATCGACGACGCCGCCGGCATCCTCGCCGACTCCCCCGCCGAGCAGACCACGTGGATGAGCCACGGTGTGGCGGTCGAACAGGCCCCGGCCGGCTTCGAAGTGCTGGCCCACACCGAAGGCGCGCCCGTGGCCGCCATGGCGGACGAATCCCGCAAGCTCTATGGTGTGCAGTGGCACCCGGAAGTCAAGCACTCCCCGCTTGGCCAGAAGCTTATCGAAAACTTCCTGCACCGTTGCGCCGCGCTGCCCAACGACTGGGATGCCTCCTCGATTATCGAGGATCAAGTCAAGAAGATCCGCGAGCAGGTCGGCGACGCCGAGGTGATCTGCGGCCTGTCCGGCGGCGTTGATTCCGCCGTGGCCGCCGCTCTGGTACACAAGGCCATCGGCGACCAGCTCACCTGCGTGTTCGTGGACCACGGCCTGCTGCGCAAGGGCGAAGTCGAGCAGGTCAAGCACGACTTCGTCGCCGCGACCGGCATCCGCCTCATCACCGTCGACGCCGCCGACGACTTCCTCGACGCCCTCGCAGGCGTCTCCGAGCCGGAGCGCAAGCGCAAGATCATCGGCGAGAAGTTCATCCGCACCTTCGAGAAGGCCCAGCGCCAGGTCCTCGAAGAGGCCGGCGCCCGCGGCAAGGAGGTCAAGTTCCTCGTGCAGGGCACGCTCTACCCCGACGTCGTCGAATCCGGCGGCGGCGACGGCGCGGCCAACATCAAGAGCCACCACAACGTCGGCGGCCTGCCCGAGACATCAAGTTCCAGCTCATCGAACCGCTGCGCACTCTGTTCAAGGATGAGGTGCGCGCCATCGGCACCGAGCTCGGTCTGCCGACGAAATCGTCTGGCGTCAGCCCTTCCCGGGCCCGGGTCTGGGCATCCGCATCATCGGCGAGATCACCAAGGAGCGCCTCGACCTGCTGCGCGAGGCCGACGCCATCGCCCGCGAGGAACTCTCCAAGGCCGGTCTCGACCGCGACATCTGGCAGTGCCCGGTCGTGCTTCTGGCTGACGTTCACTCTGTCGGCGTCCAAGGCGACGAGCGCACCTACGGCTCGCCGATCGTCCTGCGCCCGGTCAGCTCGGAAGACGCCATGACCGCCGACTGGTCCCGTGTCCCCTACGATGTGCTCGCCACGATCTCCACGCGCATCACCAACGAATGCCGCCAGATCAACCGCGTCGTCCTCGATTGCACCTCCAAGCCGCCGGCGACCATCGAATGGGAGTAAGCCGATAGGGCTTTGACCTGCTCTTTTTTTGAGTGCCGTGGTGTACCGCTGAGTTTCGTTTCGTACGAGAGTCATGGCAAAACCGCCAGCGACGGCAGTGGTAAAAACGATTTCCTAGCCTCTGTTCCCGCGTCGGAACGGAGGCTTTTTCTTTGGCCGTTTTACTCCCTTTCACCTGCAATTTCGCCATTTACTCCCCGTGTTTCAAGACAACAAGGCACGGGGGAGGTATTCGAGGGAATGGGAGTAAGGATTTATCCCAAGTGAGTTGACGCGCGGTTTTTGTCCCCGAGGGCGAAACGGGGGCCGTTTCGGGGCCCGTGAAACTCAAATCGAACTCAACGGGCATTTTTTGCTGGGCGTTCCAATGTTCCCGTTCCGTGGGATACCCTGATTCTCTCTGTGGTACTGTTTGTGGTGTTTCCTCTGGCTGGCGGTATGCTGACCCGTTCGGCTGTCATCAAGCGGAAGGGGCAGTGTACTTTGAGGAGACTTTCATCCATATGTTTGACAGTGTAACTACCATTGGCTTATTGCTGACGCTGGTGATGATTTTCTCGTTCCAAGGCAATACCATTCTGGAAAAACCTCTGCACATTGTTTTGATTGCGGTACCGCTGATTTTACAGACCTTCCTGATTTTTGCGATTGCGTATATCGCTTGCCGGGTTTTGAAGCTGCCCTACAAGATTGCTGCTCCCCGCCGGAATGATTTGTGCTTCCAACTTCTTTGAACTGGCTGTTGCTGTTGCAATCGCCTTGTTTGGAACGACTTCCCCTGCGGCACTGGCAACGACTGTGGGTGTGCTGACAGAAGTTCCCGTGATGCTGTTCCTTGTAAAAAAACGCAAATAAAAACGAAAGACTGGTTCAAATATGAGTAAGAAAAAGGTGGCATTTATCTGCGTCCATAATTCCTGCCGCAGTCAGATTGCCGAGGCCTTGGGGAAAGCACTTGGCTTCCGATGTGTTTGAAAGCTATTCCGCAGGAACGGAAACAAAACCGCAAATCAATCAGGATGCTGTCCGCATTATGAAAGAACTTGTACGGGATTGACATGGAGAAAAACCCAGTATTCCAAACGATCTCGGATATTCCTGCCCCTGATATTGCAATCTCCATGGGGTGCAATGTGGGCTGTCCTTTCATTGGTAGAGCATTTGACGATAACTGGGGATTAGTTGTTGCGGGTTTAGTCACGATGATTTTTCGGGTTTAGGCAGAGCATGCCGACCACGGAATGGTCTTAACTGGATGGTGCTTGTATCTCCGCCAGAAAGGACCGGAAAGGATTATGATCAGCATGCCCCAAGTACAGTCTATCCGTCGTTTGCGGCGGAACGGGGAATCCGTCGCGTCGATCGCGCGGAAAACACATGCCGGCGGAGCCGACGGTGCGTAAGTACCTCGCGAAGGAGGATCTGTCGGCCGTGCCGTCGGTGAGAAAGCCGCGCGCGTCGGCGGTCGGACCCGTATCTGCCCGTGATCGAGCAGTGGCTCGCGGAGGATCGCGCGAACTGGCGCAAGCAGCGGCATACCGCAACCAGGATCTGGGAGCGGTTGAGGGACGAGCATGGCGCGGAGGTCTCCCTGTCCACGGTGACGCGGGCGGTGGCGCGGCTCAGGCGTGAGTTCGCGGCGGAGCGTGATGAGGCGTTCATGGATCTGGTATGGCATCCAGGCGAGGCGCAGGCCGATTTCGGCGAGGTCGACGTGCTGTTGCGCGGCGTGGTGCAGCGGATGCATCATTTCGTGCTTGATTTCCCGTATTCGAACGTCGGTCTGGTGCAGTTGATGCCGGGCGAGAACGCTGAGTGCACGTGCCTGGCGTTGCGCAACCTGTTCGAGTGGCTGGGCGGTGTGCCGGAGCGGATCGTGTTCGATAACGCCGCCGGCGTGGGCCATAAGGGGTACGGGGAGCGCGAGCCGCGCCTGACGCACCTGTTCCAGGCCTTCCAGGCGCATTACGGGTTCGATTGTTCGTTCTGCAACCCGTATTCCGGTCATGAGAAGGGCGCGGTGGAGTCCAAGGTCGGCATGGTGCGGCGCAAGCTGTTCGTGCCCCGGCCGAGCGTATGGAGCCTGGAGAACTTCAGCGCCGGGCTGCCGGACCGGTGCCTGGAGCTGGCCACGAAACCGCATTACCGCAAGGACACGGAGGAACGTGGCCTGTTCTCCGAGGACCGTGCGGCGCTGCTGCCGTTGCCCGGGAAGCGTTTCGACGTGGTCACGTGGCGGCATATGAAGGCCGACCGGTACGGCGTGGCCGCGCCCGGGGACGGCATCGCTGTTCCGCGGACCGGGCGAACGCGGGCAGAGGGGTGATCGTGGGCCTCCGCGCGCTCGAGGTCGAGGTCCTCGACTCGTCGGGCAAGCATCTGGCGACCCATCCTCGGGCGTACGGCCAGGCCAGCACGAACAGCGAGGACCCGTCCATGCAGTTGGCGCTGCTGTGCAACAAGCCCGCGTCCTGGCCCAACAGCCGGGTACGTGACGCGTTGCCGGACCCGTTGCGGGAATGGCTGGATCGGCAGGACGGACAGACACGCAACGAGGCGCTGCAGACCCTCAAACGCGTTGACAGGGAATCCGGGTGGGCGAACGCGGTCGAGGCGATGCTTTCCATCCTCGAATCGACCGGCGGGGCGGACCGCGCCGGTGTCACACTGCTCGCGGCCAGGCTCGCCGAGGGCGTGGCGGGTATCGAATACGACGATGACAGGCCGGATCCGGGTGAATACGACATCGCGTTCACCGCGGACGTCGGCGTGCAGGAAGGCGGGCGATGAACACGAAGACGGACGAAGGGCTCTACGAGAAGGCCCGCAAGCTGTTCATCTCCAAGGCGAGCATCGACGAATTCGCCGGCTGGGCCACGCCCCGCCAGGTCGACGCCGTCCACCGCCTGCTCGACACGGAACTGGCGAACAGGGAACGCGCGAAGCACGACAGGCTCCTGCGCCGCGCCCGGTTCCCCGTCGTCAAGGGTCTCGACGGCTACGACTTCACGAACGTCAGGCTCCCCGACGGCTACATGCTCGATGAGCTCCTAGGGCTCGGTTTCATCCCGCGCGCGCAGGACCTGGTGTTCTACGGCAAGACCGGGCGCGGAAAGACACATCTCGCGATCGGGCTGGGCATGAAGGCGATCGACATGGGGCTGGGCGTGCGGTTCCATCAGACCGCCGAGCTCGTCCTCCAGCTGGGCAAGGCCAAACGCGACGGCACGCTCGAGACGATGCTCCGGGACATCGGCCGTGCCGACCTGATCATACTGGACGAGTTCGGCTACGTACCCTTCGACATCGACGGGGCGCGCCTGCTCTACCAGATCATCGCGGGCAGCTACGAAAGACGGAGCATCATATTCACCACGAACATCGAGTTCAGTAAATGGGGCACGGTCTTCGCGGACGACAAACTCGCCGCAGCGATCATCGACCGCATCGTGCACCACGGCGGCTCCTCGAGTTCACCGGCCAGAGCCGCCGCGTCAGTGAGGCCCTCATGGCTACGCGGTCATTTTGACGCTTACGCTCTAATGCCTCCACCGCTTGTCGCGGGCGGGGTAGACGATCCAGGCGGATGCGTAGCTTTGCGATAAGGCAGACAATGACGCAGACGATGCTTGTCTGGAACCCGAATGAGTCATTGATAACGCCCCAGATTACGCTTGCGAAGCCAATGCCGATGTCATTGGCGAGCAGGAAAAGGGCGTTTGCGGCGCCCCAGCGCTCTGGCGGGGTGTTCTTTACCGCTACGCTTTGATTAAGTGGCAGGCTTATGCCAGTGGCGAGACCATAGAAGATTCCGGACGCCAGGAAGACAGGTTCCCCCGTACGGTGCGGCAAGTAGCATAAGGCAGCAGAGGATGCCGCACGCGACGGCTCCGGTCATTGTTTTGATTGCAGGTACGGTGTCCATGAAATGCTTTGAAATCATGCGAATGATAATCATGCTTACCGCGCTGATGGTGTAGAAGAGACCGGCGTGGGTATAGCCGAGAGTAGTACCGTACAGACCAGCAAAGAAGACGCCAAAGCCAAAAGTGGGGCACTGATGATCATCTGTGGGATGGCGCCAGGCAATGCGCGCGGCTCGAAGATGTTGAATGAGTCACGCAGGGTTCTCTTGGACACCTGGTCGCCTTCAGGACACTTTTCACTGTTAATTGTTTCGGATGTAGTTACTGTGGTGGGGCTGGGTGCCTGCCCGTCTTTTGAGTCGAGTTCGAGCCGGGTTTCCATTTTGATTCGGTATGCGCTGGAGCTTGGCCGAGTTTGCCATTTACTTTCATAGCGTGCGTTGAGGGCGATTACAAGCCCTGCAAACCCAACCAGGGCAAGGCCGACATAGAGGTTCGTTGAGGGATCGGTTCCTACTAGGTAAAGTGCGAAGGCTGGGCCGATGCTCATGGCGATAGCCTGTCCGAGGCCGTGGTATCCAATGCCTTCGCCGAGCCGTTCTTGCGGTAAGACGCTTGCTGCGGCGGTCGAGGCTGCTGTTGTTGCTGCGCCAAAGCCCACGCCTTGCAGCAAACGGCTGATTGTGAAGAGGGGGATGCCTTGAACGACAGCGGACAGTGCTGTTCCTGCTATGAGGATAGCGATGCCGGCGATGATAACGAGTGAGCACTTGCCGTTGTCGATAACAGGGCCGACGAACAGTCGTGCTAACGCGGCGGCAATGGAGAAGACGAGTGCAAGTACGCCGGCAAGGCTCGCACCGTAACCTTGGCCTGCCAGGAAGACGCTGGTTCCACTGTTGAGTCCTTGGCCCATGACGAAGCAACAGAAGGTCAGCGCGATGATAAGCACGAAAATAAGCGACCACAGCTTCGGATGGTCGTCCTTACCGATATTTGGCATGAGAACCCTCCTATGATTCCAATACCCGTATTCTACGTCTGCAAAAAGTGAGATGTAAGCGCCAAAATGACCGCGTCTTAACAACCCGCTGGGCTTGAGGCAGAATCATCGCATCGACTTATCCTGGAAACTGCCTGACGAAGGCGACAGGATGCTTGTCAGCAAGGCGGCAAATCTTAACGAGAGCCAAATCCAAGAGCTTGCAAATCTTCAGCGAGGCGTTGCAGCAATATATCAGAACGAATGGACCGAACCTGTCCTCTGTCACATCGAACCGCATGAACGCGGCCTAGAGTACTCGCCAACACAGAGCAAGCACAGCGCGAAGGACAAGGTTTCTTCTGAAGAGCTTCGCTATCTCAACTCTTGTGTGCTTAATCCGTTCAAGCTCGATGAGCCAAGGGAATACAACTTCTGCGACTGTGTGCACAAGATGGACATACCTGACTCCATGAAGGCACGCTTGATTGAGATGGCAGGGACTCCTCTGTCCTCGAGGAAGCCACTGTTTGAATGGTGTGCTTATAGGTATTTCAATATTGGACGCATCCTCGACGACGCCAGGGATTTATCTGCCGACAGCCTCAAAGAGAGGCTTTGCTCCCATCTGCTTTCAAGCTGGAAATTCGAAGATGACTCCTCACCCGAAAGCTGGGGACCAATCCAATACCTGTTCATTCAGTCGATGTTTAACGCTCATCTCAACGAGCTGAGAAAGAGGGGTACCGGCATCGAGACAACGGAAAAGGCCTCAGCACTCGCCGAAGTATCAGCGGTCTTATCTCAAACAAGGCCGGTGATCTAAATGGCGTTTGAAAATATAGAGCAATTAATGCCGGATACGACCGAAACGAGATTGGCCTTCGAGGAGGCGCAACGCACCGTTGCTGATTGTGCAGATGCCGCATGGCGGGATATTTCTTCCGGCGATGTCCTACAACCGCGAGCATTTCAACAGTTCAAGAAGCCGCAGATGACGCCTGGCAAGCATGCGAGCCAACACTCAACGCTGCCGGCGAAACTGTCCGCGATGGCGCAAGGAACGGAGCTTATCTTGGCGGCAGGTTCGCACTTGGAGTTGCCGACGTTGGAGAAAACGCATATGTCGGTGTTCAATCGAATATTGAACTACTGGCCGAAGACGAAGAAGCAGCGGTGAAAAACCGCGCAAACACACGCTGTTGACGATGCAGCCAACGCCTGGGGCGACTTCATGGAAGCCGATGAGCAGATACGGGAAATCGGAGACTATGTCGAAACTGGAGGCGAAATCGCCACTGAAGTTGCGCTTGGTGCCGTAGCCGTCACCGCTTCTGCCCCTGCAGCACTCGCTGCTGGGGCTGTACTCGTTCTTGACGAAATGGGAAAGAGCTTGGAAGCCGGCGCTGAAGACGGTGAGATATCTCAGGAGGATATCGTCGGAGAAGTCGTTGCGGGAACTGTTACGGCAGCAACGCTTCTTGCCGGACGAGGTCTAAATAACTTTCTTGCCTCAAAGGCAGCAGAATCGGGCGCAAGCTCACGAATTCTGGATGATGCCGGAAAGGCAATTTACGAAGGCGACCGACTGCTTCCCAATAACGAGTTTGCGATCGACGGCGTGAAGTGTGCAACCGACGATCTCGGGCAGCTTTACCGCGTTGGCGACGACCTCGTTCCGCACATGAGCTATGAGATCAATGGGTATAAATACGTTACCGATGCAATGGGTAGGGTCGAATCGGCCGAAGGCTTCTTTACAACTAAAGACCCACGAAGGTCGTTTGACCATCAAGGACACTATCCAGTCAATCGGAAAAGGGTTTGAAGAGCTTTTTGATCAAAGAGGCCATCTGATTGCCGACCGATTCAATGGATCAAATGGCCTTTGAGAATATTGTCGCCATGGGCGGCGAGGTTAACCAAAAGCCTATGCAGCAATCGAGCAAAAATGCGCCGATGCTTTGGCTGATGGCGCTGAAGTGTTTTTCAAGGTTGAGCCACTTTATGAGGGCGGGTCATTCAGGCCTAGCTCGTTTGCTATCACGGACATTATTGACGGCGAAGAGACGGTTACGTTTCTTCTTAACACTGCAAAGGAAATGTAATGAGTGAAAAGAAGATGCTACAAGGGATAGCTTCAATTCTTGAGGAAACCCTCCCGAAGACTGGAGCAAGGTCGTGTTTTACGCCGAGTACGACTTATTCTCCATTCAAATTCAAAGTTGATTACATCGAGCTGCAAAGCCGCTCAAACGAACGGTCTGGGAAATCACCGCAAAGCCACATCGCGCAATTCGGCGGCAAACTCTATCTTCCTCGGAATTCGGAGGCAAAGCTCTTCGACGACTACCACGCCTCGCGCGTGCTGCCCGGCTTTGAGCCGGACACCAAGTTCCGCATGTTGGAAAGTCTGGTGGACGATGTGGAAATCGTCATCGCCATCAACGCCAACCATATCGAAAAAGGCAAGACCCGCGGCGATCTCGGCATCCCGTATGACGAAGACGTACTGCGACTCATCGACGTGTTCCGTTCCCGCGGCTTCCTCGTCGGCTCCGTAGTGCTCACCCAATACGCCAATCAGCCCGCCGCCGACGCCTACCGCCACCGCCTCGAGCAACTCGGCGTCACCTGCCGCCTGCACTACCCGATCGCCGGATACCCGCACGACATCGAACGCATCGTTTCAGAC